>ERZ773010.42-NODE-42-length-94643-cov-40.260445_pt1 | contig 94643 bp, 83 predicted proteins | sample MGYA00580842_ERZ773010 | MGnify/ENA primary metagenome ERZ773010 (study PRJEB29015, sample SAMEA2737982) | human oral metagenome | biome: human oral; feature: human-associated habitat; material: dental | place: China | collected 2107 ... | reverse complement strand
TATTGTGTATATTAAATATCTCTCTTCATCCTGCTGAGAAATTTGCTTTACTTTCAATAATGACATATAGCGATATAAACTCCTATTATTTTATCTAAATAAAAAATAAATTTTTATATTATCCTACTATACTACTTACTCAAGAAAACTCTAATATTATAAAATATTTTTTTTCAAAAAAAAACTAAGAATAAGACAACTCTTATTCTTAGTTTTTTTATTTATTATTTTGAAACTAGACTACGAATAGCATTTCTATCTAATTCAATTTCCACTTTTGGTGCAATTCTTAATTTTACTGTTAGTGTCCCTACTTCTATGATTTCTCCATAGATTCCAGCAAAAGTAACAATTCTATCTCCTTCTTTTAAAGAATCTTGAAGAAGTTTTAATTCTTTATTTCTTTTAGATTGTGGTCTTATTATCATGAAATACATAAATCCAAAAAGAAACACAATCATTAATATATTAATGTATGAACCTTGCATGTTATACCTCCATTTATTTCTTTACTATATTATTCTACTATATTGACGTAGAAAAATAAACCATTTACTATAAATTTTTAGAAATTTTTAGGATTCTTCTCATTTAACCCATATTTTTCAAAAAATTCTTCTTTAAAGTCTAGTAATCTATCTTCCATGATTGCCTGACGAATATCTTTCATCATATTAATTAAAAAGTGAATATTATGCGTTGTTGCAAGTCGCGCTCCAAAAATTTCATCTGCTTTAAATAAATGACGAAGGTATGCTTTTGTATAGTTTTTACAACAATAACAAGAACATTCTGAATCTAATGGTGTAAAGTCTTCTGCATATTTAGCATTTTTTATTACGACACGACCCTGCGATGTCATACATGTACCATTTCTAGCAATACGTGTAGGTAAGACACAATCAAACATATCGATTCCTCTTAATACACCCTCAAATAATGCATCTGGAGAACCTACTCCCATTAGATATCTTGCTTTATTAGCAGGAAGTAATGGTGTCACATGCTCTAGCACTCGATACATTTCTTGCTTAGGTTCACCTACTGACAACCCTCCTATGGCATAACCTGGAAAGTCCATACTAACTAAATTTTTAGCACTTTGTTCTCGCAAATCATTAAAACCTGCTCCTTGAACTATTCCAAAAATACTCTGCGTCTTTGGATTTTTATGTGCTTCTAAACATCTTTCTGCCCAACGGCTTGTTCTTTCTACTGATTGTCTTATATATTTATAATCATGATTAAAATCTGGACATTCATCAAATGCCATCATAATATCAGAACCTAAAGAATTTTGGATATGCATAGCCTTTTCTGGTGATAAAAATAACTTTTCCCCTGATAAGTGATTCTTAAAGTGAACCCCTTCTTCTTCGATTTTTCTAAAGTCACTTAATGAAAATACTTGAAAACCTCCAGAATCCGTTAAAATACTTCCATCCCAATTCATAAACTTATGTAACCCACCGGCTTTTTCGATAATCTTCTCCCCTGGTCTTAACCATAAATGATATGTATTAGATAGAATTATATCTGCCCCCATATCTTTTACTTCCTCAGGTGCCATAGTTTTTACAGTTGCTTGCGTTCCTACTGGCATAAATACTGGTGTTTCAAAACTACCATGTGGCGTATGCACTATCCCTAGTCTTGCACCAGATTGTTTGCACGTCTTGATATGTTCGTACCAAACTGCATTTTCTTTTACATCTCTCATCTTTTAATAACTTCCTTTCTTAAACTATTATCATCGCATCACCAAAGCTAAAAAAGCGATATTTGTTTTCTACTGCTATTTTATACAAATCTAAAATCTTTTCTCTTTCATAAAATGCACTTACAAGCATTATTAACGAAGATTTTGGCAAATGGAAATTCGTAATAAGTCCATCTACACATTTAAATTTAAAACCTGGATAAATAAAAATATTTGTCCAACCAGATGCAGCTACTATTTTACCATTATTATCCCTAGCAATTGTTTCTAGTGTTCTAGTAGTTGTTGTTCCAACAGAAAAAATTCTTCCGTTATTTTCTTTTGTTTTATTAATAATCTCTGCAGTTTTTTCATCTAATGTATAATATTCAGAATGCATATCGTGTTCTTCAATATTTTCCACTGCAACTGGTCTAAATGTTCCAAGTCCTACATGTAAAGTTAAGTATGCAACATTAACTCCTTTAGCCTTAATTTTGTCTAACAATTCATTGGTAAAATGTAGTCCTGCTGTTGGAGCTGCTGAACTACCTACTTCCTTCGAATATACCGTTTGATATCTTTCTTTATCAACCAATCTTTCCTTTATATATGGAGGTAGTGGCATCGTTCCAAGCTCATCCAAACGCTCTTGAAAGATACCTTCATATTTGAATTCAAAATATCTAAATCCATCATCAAGAACTCTTGTACATATGGCCTCCATAATACCATCACCAAATGAAACCACACTTCCTATTTTTATTCTTTTTGCTGGTTTTACTAGACATTCCCAAATATTATCGACTTCATTTTTTAATAATAATACTTCTATCGCTGCACCTGTATCCTTTTTCTGTCCATACAGACGTGCTGGCATTACTCTTGTATTATTAAGTACTAAGGTATCGCCTACTTCAAAATAATCTATAATATCTGAAAAAGTTTTATGCTCGTAATTATTTTCTTTTTTGTCAATACAAAGTAATTTACTATTATCTCTTTTTAACAGAGGGGTCTGCGCAATTAATTCCTCTGGTAAATAAAAATCAAATTGTTCTAATTTCATGTAATATCTCCTTTAAAAGTTACCTTTACTATTATAGCTTGAATAAGATAACTTCGCAAGTTTATCCATTCTTTTTATTAAAAAATAGAGATAAAGTCGAACTTTATCTCTATTTACTTTATTTTTACTCTCTTAAATATTTTACATGTGATAGAACATTTGTCGCTATTCCTAATCCCACACTCAAAATAAGTAGTGAACTACCCCCATTACTTATAAAAGGTAATGGTACACCTGTCATAGGTATTGAGGCTGTTACACCACCAATATTTACAACAGCTTGGACTATTAGTAAGCTAGCAAACCCAAGTGCATACATTGCTGAAAATGTATTTTTTGATTTAGTACCTGCAAAAATGACTTTTCCTATAAGAATCCCCAGTAACGCTATTACAAATAGAACTCCAATAAGACCTAATTCTTCTGCGATAATAGCCAATATAAAGTCAGTATGTGCTTCTGGTAAATATCCTAACTTTTGAATAGAGTTTCCTAATCCTCTTCCTACTAAGCCCCCATTTCCAAAAGCTATATATGAGTTAATAACTTGATCAGCAGCTGCACTTAAATTTTCTGAAAAAGGATTTAAAAATACTTTTAGACGATTTGTTCTATAAGAAGTTCCATTAGAAAAACTTGCCTTGATAAGCAAATACATAATAAGAAGTGCTACCCCTATTATTGCAAGAGTAAGTATTTTTTTTATATTTTTAAAATGTATATTAGAACATAATGTCATTATTCCTATAACCGATAAAGTAATTAAAATCATCCCTGTATCATTTTGCAATGCAATTACAGCAATTAAAGCTAAAGGTATACTAAAAATACTAAATAGCTCACTACTAGTACACAGTTGACGAAGTTTTACTTTTCTAGTTTCTAATATAAACGCCATATATATTATAATGAATAACTGAGCCAAAGTAGACGGTTGAAAACTAAGCGCTCCTAATCGAATCCACGAACGAGCACCATTTATGGCGGGTAGTAATAATGGAATAACAAGTAAAATTAACATACCCCAAAAGCCATATTGCAATAACTTTTTATTTTTAAAAAACTCATGTGGAATTGCTACACTAAAAAATAAAAATGCTACATAAGATAAAACAGCCCACGCAGCCTGTCTTTTAAGAAAATAACTTGCTTCCACTGGAACAGAAGATGTAAACGTCCCATATTTATTACCAATCATACTAGCACTATAAACCATAATACAGCTAAATATTAGCAATATTAACAAAGTTAAGGCAACCATCCAGTCAACTCTTACATGTCTACGTTCATGTTTTATAGATTTTCTTATTTCTCTAATCATGCCTAATTCGCTTTACTCTCTATATCTACACTTGTATACATAGCACTTGCTTTTTCTTCTAAACTCGCCAAAATATCACGTCCTTTTTTGTAGGACATGCATCCTATCTCTACTGCTAAGTTGATCTCTTTTGTTAGTCCATAAATCTGAGTATCTATTACATCTTGATAAAGTGGGCACTTTTTATGGCCTTTTATTGCTAAACAAGCGTTAATCATATCCTCAATTTGTACGACATCTTCTTCTATTCTTTTTCTTACCTTAATAAATATAAGACTATTTTCCAATTTCTTTCACCTATCCTTTTGATAACTCATAATTAACTTCCTGCTTTATTATTAGCATGGCTCTCAAAAACTCCTCTTTGGAAATTAATTCTATACGTCTTAATTCTCTTACTTCATATTCTACCATACTAAGCGTATGTTTTCTATCCTTCATGTATATTATTATACCAAAAGTTTTTAAAAATTGCTGTAAATCATAAAAATTTTTCATGAAGCTACCTCTTTTAATCATTATTCAACTCATCAACCAAATTTTTATATTTTTCTACTTTTTCTAAATCATAAGCTTTTTGAGCATATTCTTTACTTTTACTATAATTTCCTTCTTGGCGCTCTATTAAAGCTAAATTATAATACATAGGTGCAAATGTATTATCAAAATTTATTCCTTCTAAGAAAACTTTCTTAGCATCTTGCTTAGATGATTTCATCAATTTAATCATACCTAGCTCATAATAAGTCAACACAGATTTATTATTTGAAGTTAGTTCTTTTTCTAGACTAAAAATATCTTCATCTGAATGATATTTAAGTAATCTTTGTTCAACTTTATTCACTCGATAATTATTTATTAACCCTTTTGTATTAAGACCTGTAAATAAAACTACAAAGCCAAAAACAACTATTATAATAATACTTGACAACACTATATACACGTTCTTTTTCTTTTCTAAAAACAATTGTATAAAAACACCTAAAATAAAAGCGAATACATATAGAGTTAATCCTGTATTAAAAAATATGACTGCTCCTACTAGATATATAATAGATAAACTTCCAATATATAAAAATTTAAGATTATCATTTTTCTTCATAAGTTGGCTTATAAATATCGATCCTAGCAGCCCAAAGTTCGATACTAATGATATATCTAGATTACCAGAATATCCAAAAATTAAAAATAAATTAAAGAATAATGATATAGTAACCAACATGCTTATTGATTTAACTATATTCAATGCTTTATTGAATAATATCGATGTAGCCAACAATGTAACTAATATTACTATCAAACTCTTTACATTTTCTATCACAAAAACACTTGTGAAAAAGCGATAAAACTGACCACTTATCATTTTTTGATAATTATAGTTTAAATACTGATATATAGAAACTTGTCTATTTGAAAAATAAATCGTTAAGTAGTTCAGGATAAATAATACTAAATAAAAAATTGCTATACCACTATACTTTACATCTAAAATATTTTTATCTAAAGCTTGTCTTTTATATAATTCTACAACTCGATTTTTATATCGAAGAGTATCTGGCGTATTATCTATAAACTTAACATCTGCTTCTCTAATGAATAATTTTCTATTTTTATCATTGTAGAGTATTCTCTCTATCATTAAACTTGAAGAAATTCTATATTTTTTGTAATCCACTACAGTACTATCAAAATCGGGAGAGACATAAAAAATTTTAATTTTTAAACAATTCAGTTTAAACATTTTTTTTAGTCTTTCTTCGTTTCTTATAATATTAGAAACAATACTATCTATTTCTGAAGATTTAAAACTATCGCTATATATGAACCTTACTAACTCGTTATTTTCATCAATAAGCCAAACATCTTTTTTCTCTGGACGATAGTGTAAAATATTGTAGTTATACTTTGTTATATATAAATAAATAATTTTCCAAAATTTTTTGTCATTCATAACTTCTACATTAATAGTAAAACTTAAATAGACCTAGTCTATTTAAGTTTTACACTTGCTACTTCTTGTGAAAAATCAACAGTTTCATTCAATTTTAAAACATTAATACCTTCAACTGCATCCATATTTGTTACTACACAAGGAGTAATTATATCCTTTGCTTTTTCTTTTACTAGCTCTAAATCATATGTTAATAAAGTTTGCCCTACCTCTACTCTATCTCCAGCAGAAACTTTAACATCAAATCCTTCACCTTTCATAGATACTGTTTCTAATCCTACGTGAATAAGTAATTCTACTTCTCCTGCTTTAACACCAAAAGCGTGTTTTGTAGGAAATACTTGAATTATTTCTCCAGCTACTGGTGATATCAATTTTCCTTCTTCAGGAATAATTGCAAATCCATCTCCCATCATCTTCTGAGCAAATACTGGATCTGGTACTTCAGTAATATCTACTACTTTCCCCTTCATGTAAGAGTTCAATACTAACTCCTGTGTTTTAGCTTCTTGTTTTCCAAATAATTTAGATAAAAATCCCATTATAATCCTCCATACATAATACCTCTTTAATATATCTATTATATACCTTTCTTACCTATATTTCAATTGTTTTAAAACATAATATGTAATTAATTTAAAAATGTTCTATCACAGTAAAAAGAGGCAGTGCTTTTTTCTACAACACTACCTCTACCTATTTTATTCCTGCTCTTCTGTTTTCTCTTTATAAAACAGCCCATATATATATTGTTCTGGATCAAACGCTTCTAAATCATCAATATTTTCTCCAAGACCAACTAATTTTACAGGAATACCTAGTTCTTTTTTAATAGCTATTACTATACCACCTTTAGCTGTACCATCCAATTTTGTAAGTATTACACCTGTAACATCACTTACTTCTTTGAATGTTTTAGCTTGAAGTATACCATTTTGTCCTGTAGTCGCATCTATTGTTAAAAGCACCTCATGTGGGCCTTCAGGAATTTCCCTTTTTATAACTCGAACTATTTTTTCTAATTCTTTCATTAAGTAATCTTTATTTTGCAATCGTCCAGCTGTATCACAAAGCAATACATCATATCCTTTAGCTTTCGCAGATTGAATAGCATCAAAAATAATTGCTGCTGAATCTGCACCTTCATGTGATTTTACAATATCAGCTCCACTTCGTTTAGCCCAAACATCAAGCTGGTCAATAGCTCCTGCTCTAAATGTATCTCCAGCAGCTATTAAAACCTTTTTACCTGCTCTTCTCAAATTATGCGCTAGCTTCCCTATAGAAGTAGTTTTCCCAACACCATTTACGCCTACGAATAGAAATACTGATAATTCTTTTTCTGGAGCATATTTCAAATCTGCTTTAACTGTACCCTCCATGTAAATATCTACCAATTTTTCGATAATCATCTCTTGAAGTTCACTTGGTTCTTTAAGATTTCTTCGTTGAGATTCTTCTTTTAAATAGTCTACTAATTCTAGTACTGTGTTATAACTAACATCTGATTGAATTAATAGTTCTTCTAAATCTTCAAAAAACTCTTCATTAATTTCTCTATATGAGCTTATTAAATTATTAAGTGCGTTAGAAAAACTATCACGCGATTTTTTCAAACCTTTTTTAAATTTTTCTGTTACCAACTGAGTCTCGACAAATTCTTCATATTCATCAAGTGAAATTAATTCCTCATTTAGCTCTTCCTTAGCAGAAAATTTTTCTTTTAATCTTTCAAAAAAGCTTGCCATTACCTACTCCTTATTCACCATATTTTGTGTTTAAAAAGGAAGGACATCCTATCTCTTAAATCCCACTAAAGTTTTCTATAATAAAAAATATTTAACTCTAATTTCTAAAAAATTAAGTGTACTCTAAATTTATTTATTAAAAAAGTATGGTGTCTTTTAATATTATTGTTACTTATATACGCAATTATATCATTCTATGATTTATAAATCAACTGAACACTAAAAATGATTAATATACTTTTTAATTTATTTCAATATAACTATTAACTTTTAGATTCACCTCTTAGAATTGCTAAAACAATAATAATCTCTAGAGAAATTATATTCTCTAGAGATTATCATTAGCTAATAAAGCGTTATTTATTTAGAAGACTATTAATCATCTAATTTTATTTTCTTTTAAAATAAATATTATTTTTCTTTTTTTCGTCTTCTTGTTGCTAACGCAATACCAGCAAATAATCCAATTAAACCTAATACAGAACTTTCTGTTGAATTTAGACCTGTTGCAGATAAACGACCTTTATTATCAGTTGCTTTATAATTTGCGTCATCTACACCATCTCTATTTTTATTATTATCAGAAGGTTTTACTTCTTTTGGTAAAATAGTTTGAGCAGGCGTTAATATCGCTACTGAACCATCTTGGAATGTTACTGTTGCTGTTCCATCTGCTCCTACTTCTACATTTGTAGCTGTTGGATTCGCTGCTTTCACTGCTTTTTTAACTTTTTCTTTTTCAGCTGAAGTTAAGTTTCTTGGATTCTCAACGATTGTTAATGAAGGAGTTTTTATGCTTTCAGATTGTTTTGGTGTTGGTAGTGGTGTTGCTTTTTGCTCTACTAATGCTTTTCCTGGTATTACTACTACTTTTCCAGTATTTTGATCTGTTAGTCTTGCATTTCCTTTAGCATCTACTACTACTGTTTTTCCTGGATTTACTTTTTCAACTTCTTCCTTAACTTTTGCAATTTCTTCTGGCGTTAAGTTTTCTTTGTTTCCAACTGGTACTTTGTTTCCTGGAACATTAACTACTATTGGTGTTGCTGGTTTAGCTTCTTCAGGTTTTTCTTTTTCGACAACTAAGTTATCTCCAGGTATTATTGCTGGTTTTGCAGTAGGATCATTCGGATCTGTTACTGTTGCATTTCCTTTTGCATCTACTACTACTGTTTTTCCTGGATTTACTTTTTCAACTTCTTCCTTAACTTTTGTAACTTCTTCTGGTGTTAAGTTTTTAGCATCAGCTACTGGTACTTTTACAGTTGGCACTTTTACTTCAAATTTATCAGAAGGTATAATCGGTGAAGGCGTTGGAGCTGGTTGTGGTTGCTCTTTTAGTTTAACTAATTCCTCTGCTGGAATTACTAATACTAAATTAGTATTAGGATCTGTTACTGTTGCATTTCCTTTTGCATCTACCACCACTGTTTTTCCTGGATTTACTTTTTCAACTTCTTCCTTAACTTTTGCAATTTCTTCTGGTGTTAAGTTTTCTTTGTTTCCAACTGGTACTTTATTTCCTGGGATATTAATAGTTCCTGGAGTTTCAGGGGCAACTGAAGCTGCTTTTACAGTTTTATCTGGCGTTAATGTTGCAGTACTTCCATCTGGGAATGTTACTGTTGTTGTTCCGTCAGCTCCTACTTCTACTTTTGTAGCTGTTGGGTTTGCTTTCTTAACTTCGTCTGCTACCTTAGCTTTTTCGTCTTCAGTTAACGCTGCTGGATCTTTAACTGGTGTTTTAACTGCTGGATCTTTGATTCCATTTGCATCAGCTTCTTTTACAGTTTTATCTGGCATTAATGTTGCAGTACTTCCGTCTGGGAATGTTACTGTTGCTGTTCCGTCAGCTCCTACCTCTACATTTGTAGCTGTTGGGTTAGCTGCTTTCACTGCATCTTTAACTTTTCCTTTTTCATCTTCAGTTAACGCTGCTGGATCTTTAACTGGTGTTTTAACTGCTGGATCGTTTGCTCCAGTAGCTGCTTTTACAGTTTTATCTGGCGTTAATGTTGCAGTACTTCCGTCTGGGAATGTTACTGTTGCTGTTCCGTCAGCTCCTACCTCTACATTTGTAGCTGTTGGGTTAGCTGCTTTCACTGCATCTTTAACTTTTCCTTTTTCATCTTCAGTTAACGCTGCTGGATCTTTAACTGGTGTTTTAGCTGGATCAACCACTCCGTTTGCATCAGCTTCTTTTACAGTTTTTTCTGGTGTTAATGTCGCAGTACTTCCATCTGGGAATGTTACTGTTGCTGCCCCATTTGCTCCTACTTCTACATTTGTAGCTGTTGGGTTTGCTTTTTTAACTGCAGCTTTAACTTTTTCTTTTTCTTCGTTTGTTAATGCTGCTGGATTTTTAACTGGTGTTTTAGCTGGATCAACCACTCCGTTTGCATCAGCTGCTTTTACAGTTTTTTCTGGTGTTAATGTCGCAGTACTTCCATCTGGGAATGTTACTGTTGCTGCCCCATTTGCTCCTACTTCTACATTTGTAGCTGTTGGGTTAGCTGCTTTCACTGCATCTTTAACTTTTTCTTTTTCTTCGTTTGTTAACGCTGCTGGATTTTTAACTGGTGTTTTAGCTGGATCTTTGATTCCATTCGCATCAGCTGCTTTTACAGTTTTTTCTGGTGTTAATGTCGCAGTACTTCCGTCTGGGAATGTTACTGTTGCTGCCCCATTTGCTCCTACTTCTACATTTGTAGCTGTTGGGTTAGCTGCTTTCACTGCATCTTTAACTTTTTCTTTTTCTTCGTTTGTTAACGCTGCTGGATTTTTAACTGGTGTTTTAGCTGGATCTTTGATTCCTTTCGCATCAGGTACTTTTGTTGCAACTACTGGATTACTAGAATCCGATATATTTCCTCTCTTATCTGTTGCTTTGACAGTCACATTACCTTCTGGAATGTTAACGTCTGGGATAATTGTAACTCTTCCAGTTGCGTCTGTTATTCCCTGACCAATTTTATTATTATTTTTATCATACAAAATCACTGTAGAACCTGGTTCTGCAGTTACTTCTATCGGAGTTTTAGTCAACGCTTTTTCTGTTAAGTCTGTAGTAATTACAGGTCTTTTTTGAATAGAGTATGCAGCAGAAATTTTGTCTTGTGAAGAATCTGGGTATGTGACCGTAACATTTCCGTTGTTATCTACACTATAAGTTGTTCCTTCCGGTAAAGTTGGATTTTCCTGCTTAACAATTGCGATAATCTTATCTTTTTCTACTTCTGTAACATTATTTGGATTATCTACTGTCACTTTTTTATTTAATACAGGTGTATATTTTTTAGCAAGTTCAAGTACTATAACATTAAGATCAAGGGTTTTAGTAACTGTTGGATTATCTTTATCCACTTCATCTGACTTTAGTTTTCCTTTTGCAGCAAACGTTATTGTAAAGTCACCTGCAGGTTGATTCATTGCAACTGTCCCTTGGAATGCTGCCGAACGAGAATGAACTGGTGTTGACTTGGCTGTTGCCAGAAAACCACCTACCGGCTTTACTCCACTAATAATAAGAGGATTTTTAGGAACCCAAAAGCTTTCCAAGAAATTAGCTCTAGCTTCAATTGGTACATTTATAGAATCACCAGGATAAACCGTTAGTTTTGTTTTACCAAGCGATAATTGAGTGCCATATAGACCATTTACAACTTTACCCCCTGCTTCATCTAGCGTTGCTCTCGTTATAGTCACCGGTGCACTTTTAGGTGATTCCTCTCCACCTACTGGTGTTGAAGTTGCCGTTATTTTTCCTTCTGGCAAACTGTTTGTAGGATTGATAGTTGCTATTCCTTGGGTATTAGCTACAGCCTCTCCGATTAAAACATCATTAGAATCGTATAATTTTACTGTTGATCCCGCCTGTGCTTTTACAGTAACGACTGATGCCGTACTTGCCTTTCCTGCCAAATCGTTCACAATTTCAGGTGCTACACCTGTTTAGGCATGAACTATTCCATTACCATTAAAGACTGTCGCTAACGGATTTACTGCTACTGCCCCTGCTGTAAAGAATAGCATACAGCCAAACACAATATTTTTTCCTTTTTTTACCATACGCCAATTTTTTTGTACAGAATCTTTTTTGTTAAATATCATAAATTTAAATATTCCTTTCTTAAGTTTTATTTTGTACGAACTATATTTTATTTGTACGGAGTAATTATAACTAATTTCTTAACAAATCACAAGTGAAAACCCTTTATTTTATAAATTATCCTTCTGTAAATATAACCTTTTTTTTCTTAAAAAAAACATTAAATTTCCACGTAATCGATATTTAAAATGATAAATTAAACTTTACTCTTTTCCTATGCCTTTTATTTTAAATTCTTATCTCAAAGCGATATAGTAATTAACTATCTAATTTAAAGACACTTTGTAATTTTTTCTACTATATTATTATCCAATGCACGAACAATCATAAAGATTAACCACATTATAATAAGTACAAATATTTTTTAAAATAAATTTCTTAAAATTTTACCCTCTAAATTACACAAAAAATCTGAAGTTTGTTTCCAAACTCCAGATTCGCTTATTAGTTGACAACAACAGCAACAACCACTTATAAAAAAGTAGAACTTTTTACTGTAATTTCTATAAATCATCTATACGATATATTTCTATTTCACAAATATTTATTTTTTAAGAAGTGTATGTCACATAAATATTTATTTGTGCTTCATATATGGGAACAGAAGCACATCACGAATTGAAGCTGAATTAGTAAGTAACATTACTAATCTATCAATTCCAATACCTAATCCACCTGTTGGTGGCATACCGTATTCTAACGCCTCTACAAAGTCTTCATCCATTTCATAAACTTCTTCATTCCCAGCATCTTTTTCATCCATTTGCGCTAAGAAACGTTCTTTTTGATCAATTGGGTCATTTAATTCACTAAATGCATTCGCATGTTCTCTACGAACGATGAATAGTTCAAAACGATCAGTAAATCTAGTATCTTCAGGATTTGTTTTTGCAAGTGGTGATACTTCTACTGGATGTCCATAAACAAATGTTGGTTGTACTAATGTTTCTTCTACAAAAGTTTCAAAGAATTCGTTAATAATGTGACCAACTTTCATATCTTTACGAACAGGTACATTGTGTTCTTTTGCTAAAGCATGAGCTTCTTCGTCTGTCATTTCTTTCCAGAAATCAACACCTGTTACTTCTTTAATCGCATCCACCATGTGAACACGGCGCCATTTTGGAGTCAAATCTATTTCATCTTCTCCATACATAATTTTTGTAGTTCCGTGAATTTCATTACAAATATATGCAATCATAGACTCAGTTAAGTCCATAATATCATTAAAGTCTGCATATGCTTCGTAAAGTTCAATCATAGTAAACTCTGGATTATGACGAGTTGAAACACCTTCATTTCTAAATGCACGACCTATTTCATAAACTTTTTCTAATCCTCCAACGATAAGGCGTTTAAGAGGTAATTCAAGAGCAATACGCATAAATAATTGCATATCCAAAGCATTATGGTGTGTAACAAACGGACGAGCAGCGGCTCCACCTGCAACTGAATGCATCATAGGCGTTTCCACTTCTAAATAACCACGTTCATTTAAGTAACTACGCATAATTTGAATAATTTTTGAACGCATGATGAAAGTCTCTTTACTTTCTTCATTCATAATTAAATCTACATATCTTCTTCTATATCGTTCTTCTACATCTTTTAGCCCATGGAATTTATCTGGAAGTGGTCGTAAAGCTTTTGTTAAGATTACGAATTTATCAGCTTTTACAGATAATTCTCCAACATTTGTTTTGAAAAGAACACCCGTTACTCCTACAATATCCCCTAAATCTAATGTTTTGAAATATTCATAAGAATCACCAACTCGGTCTTGACGAACATAGATTTGAATTTGACCACCTAAATCCTGAACATGAGCAAAACCTGCTTTACCTTTTCCGCGTTTTGTCATAATACGTCCTGCGATTGTCACAGAAACATTTTTTTCTTCTAATTCCTCTTTAGAATATTTATCAAATTCTGCTACTATTTCACTTGAAAGATGAGTTCTTTCGAATTTAGTCCCGAACGGATCTAAACCTGCTTCACGCATTACTTCCATTTTTTCACGACGCACAAGCATTTGATCATTAAGTTCTTGCACATCAACTTTAATTTCTTCTGTCATGTTTATTTCCTCTCTAGTATGATAAATCTAGTATTTTTTCACATACATTTTATTATATCATATTTTAATTTGTTTTGTGAAATCTTTAATTATATTTTTTTATTTTTTCTTACGTTATATTTATTTTTTTAAAATGTTGTAATTTTATTTGTTATTAGTTGTCAAATTTATGTTAGATAATTTTACAATTTACTATTGTTAAGTTAGCATAAATAAGTTATAATAAATATGCATGAAAGCAATTTCAATATATTTATCAAAATAAATAACATTTAACTTTTATTGACAAATATATATTTGTGCTACTGCATCAAACTTATATAGAATTCAAGGAGATTAGTATGAATAATTTAAAGAGAAATATTGGCTTCCTACCTGCATTCTCTACAGTAATAGGAATTGTAATAGGATCAGGTGTATTTTTTAAAGCATCTATCATCTATAAAACTACCGGCAATGTTAGTTTAGGTATGATTGCGTGGGTACTAGGTGGAATTATTACAATTTGTGCAGGTTTGACTGTTGCTGAACTCGCCGCAGCAATCCCCGAAACTGGAGGGATGATTGTGTGGATTGAACGCGCATATGGACGCCCATTTTCTTATTTATTAGGTTGGGCTCAAACTGTTATTTACTTTCCAGCAAGCATGGCAGCCGCAGCAATTATTTTTGCAACTCAATGTGTAAATTTATTTCAATTGGATAAAATTTACAATATTCCTATTGCAATTGCAGTAGCGTTATCTGTAACTTGTTTAAATTTACTTGGAGGTAAAACAGGTGGAATAGTACAAACAGTTGCTACTTTTTGTAAACTTATCCCAATTTTTGCAATTGTTATTTTCGGATTATTCCAAGCAAACCCACATACTGTAGAATTATTCCCAAATTCTTCTACATTTTCTAATGATAATTCATTTACTGCTTTAGGCTCTGCCCTTCTTGCGACAATGTATGCTTATGATGGATGGATTGCAGTCGGTAATATTGCTGGAGAAATGAAAAATCCTAGACGTGATTTACCTCGAGCAATTTTCTTAGGTCTATCTTTAGTTATGATTGTATATTTACTTATCAATACAGCTTACTTAATGACTATGCCAATGGAACAAATTTCTGGAAACCAAAAAGCAGCAAGTGAAATTGCAGTTTTATTATTTGGTGGTGTCGGTGGTAAAATTATCACTATTGGAATTTTAATTAGTGTTTATGGAACATTAAATGGCTACACAATGACTGGTATTCGTGTTCCATACGCAATGGCTATAAAAGATCAAATACCATTTAAAAATACTTGGACTAAATTAAATAAATTCGCAATACCTCATTATTCTGCATTCCTACTTTTAGGTATAGCAATTATAATGATTTTCACAGGTCAATTCGATACTTTAACAGACTTTTTATTATTTACAATTTGGTTTTTCTTTGTGGCTACTTTTATCGCAGTATTTATTCTTCGTAAAAAAGAACCTGACTTAGTGAGACCATATAAAGTTCCACTTTATCCTTTAGTTCCACTTATCGCAATTATAGGTGGTAGCTATATTTTAGTTAGTACCTTAATCGCACAATTTACTTTAGCAATGGGAGGCGTACTTCTGACGCTTGTTGGTCTTTTATTCTTTAAGGACTTCCATAATAAATTTAAAAAATAATTACATATGGGAAGAAGTAATTTAAAATAAGATTACTTCTTCCTATTTTTATGATAAAATATTAGTTATATTATAAAAAATTAATCTAGAAAGGGATTTTATGAATTGTTCTTTATTCAGTAAGCAAGGTATATTTAATCTTTTATTTGATACTATTTTTTCAATAGGTTTTATCAAAATCTTAGATTTCTATATTGAACGTGGTGGATATTTCACAAATATCACCCACTTAATTATTATATTTATGATTTTCTTTAATTGTTGGACTATAGAAATTGTTCACCTTAATAGATATGGGAAAAATTCTTATATAAATATAATATTTATTGTATTACAAATAATTGCCTTATTACTATTGTTAACAAATAATAATTTTAGCATAAAATATTTATTAGCTACACTTATTTTAATCAGTGTAATTTTTAGTGTTCAGCATATAACCGAATATATTCTAACAGATAAAAAACAGCTTATTATGAAAAAATTAACAGAACCTTTTTGTTATATTCATACAGGTCGAACTTTAGCTCTTTTGCTTGGTCTTGTTTTTATAAATTATGCCTATTGGTTTATATTTTTAGCTTTTACTATTAGTCAACTTTTTCCTAGCTTTATTTCAAGAAGTTTACATGCTAAAGATATGAATTTTAATAGTTTAGTTTCAAGGATAACTCAACTAATTTTAATACTAAGTAGTTTTATTATATTAAATAATTTAACAATGTTAATCAATGTTTATACTTTACCTATTATTATATCTTGTTTATTTATTATTTGTTTTATATTCATATATAACTACATTATAGGTTTAATTGACCTAACTTTAACAAAACAATCAGGTAATACCTTTATACTTGGAACATATTTTATTATTTTCTCTACATTCATTATAAATTATATTATTCTAGGAAAACTTAATTTAATATTTCTACTATTTGGAATTTTAGGATACTACATAGTATATATTTCTTATAAACAATATAAAAAAACACGAACTTGATGATTACTTTCAAGTTCGTATTTTCTATTTTATCTTGCTTCTTCATAGTCTAATATTTCAGATACTTTACTTGCTATATATTTTGCAAGTTTTTCATGGTTTTTCTCATCTAAGTGAAGACAATCTATTGATGACGCTTCTGCTACACGCCCTGCATTTAAAAAATCTACTTCATATTTATCACTAACATCTTTGTATGTTTGTGCTAAAAACTTAGATTGCTTCAAACTATTTTCATCAAATTCTCCAAATAAACTCTGACGTTCTACAATTTCATCACGTAGTGGAACTGGAGAAACAATTAGTATTTTAGGTATCTTATAATTTTCTACTAAGTGTGGATTACTAATATATTTTATAAATTGTTCTATACCTAAAGCTAGGTGTTTAGCACTTGGATTAAATTGTTTTTTCAAATCATTAGTTCCCAACATAATTATCACTAAATCAACTGGTACATGACTTAACATTAAGATTGGTAATGTATCTATTCCACAACGAACTGGTACAATTGTGTCTTTTGCGGTAACCGTTCTACCATTCATTGCTTCTTCTATTATTTCATCATTCGGACGATATTCCTCTAATAATTTTGTCCAACGTTTTTCTATTCTAATACCTGTTTCTGGTGTATATCCCCAAGTATTGCTATCTCCTATACATAAAATTCTCATAGCCATTTCACCTTCTATCTTTTATTACTATTAATTTTATCAAAGCAAAATATAAAAATCAATACCTACTTACATATATTTAATCAAGCTTAATTTCATCTATAGTTTCTAATAAGAATTAGTATCATTCGCATTTTATTGCAATAATATATTATTTTGTCTATAATACTATAGAAACACAAAGGAGGTATTATGATTACATCTAATTTTCATCATAAAAAACATTACAAAATACAACAATATTCTAAAAAAATACTTTATACGTCTTTGATATTAACTACTGGATTCGCTCTACTAGAATATATAGGTGGCATAATTTCTAATTCACTTGCGCTACTAGGAGATTCTTTTCACATGTTCTCCGATGTTGCTGCTCTTGGTTTCAGCTTAATCGCCCTTATTTATAGTGCTAAAAAACCAAATAAACATTATACCTTTGGTTTTGTTAGACTAGAGGTAATCGCTGCATTTCTGAATGGTCTAGCTCTTATTATAATTTCTATTTATCTTCTTTATGAAGCAATTATGAGATTATATAATCCTAGAGATATTGATTTTAAAACTATGTTGATGATTTCTACTGTAGGTTTACTTTTTAATATAGTTATAACTATTATTCTAACTAAAAGTTTAGAAAAAGAAGATAACCTAAATATCCAAAGTGCTTTATGGCATTTTTTAGGAGACTTAATTAGTTCAGTAGGTATTATTATTTCTTCAACAATAATATATTTTACAGGTTATATAGTTGTCGATATAATTATGAGTATAATTATAACAATTATTCTTTTTAGAGGTGGTTTTAAAATTACTCGTTCTTCTTATATTATTTTGATGGAAGGAACTACTTTAAATACTACTGAAATCTATGAAAAAATCGGTGAAATAGAAGGTGTTGCTAATATACATGAATTTCATATTTGGCATACTGATACAAACGAAACAAATGCTGCTATGCACATACTTTTAAATGAATATAGCATAAATAAAGACTACACTATTGTCGAAAATATAAAAGTACTATTAGAAAAAGAATATGGGATAGAACACTGTTTTGTTGCATTAGAAAATACTTCTTTTAATAAACATTAATAACAAAAAGAGCATATCTTGAAATAAGATTCGCTCCTTATTTTTATATTAATTTTATAATTCTAATATATCTATAGTTTTATTAATTTTATATGTTGGTATTATCTCACTATTTTTCACATTATGAATATCGACTAAACAGCTATCTATTCCTATATTGTTAGCACCTAATATATCTGAGGTCAAAGTATCTCCAATCATTAATACTTCTCCTTTATTTTCAACGCCTACTTCGACAAAAATTTTTTCAAAGAACTCCTTATCCGGCTTTTTACTACCTAATTCTTCTGAAATAAAAATCTTTTCAAAATACTTATTCAAATCATTATTTTTTAGCCGCGTATGCTGAGTAACTCCTATTCCATTTGAAGCAACATATAATTTATGAGTTTTATGCAGTTTTTCCAACATATCCACCACGCCATCAAACAATTGGTTCCCTTCTGCTAAATAAGATCTAAAGCGAATATCTGTCTCACGGCCATCTACACTTTTATTAAACAACTCAAAAAATTGAATAAAACGTTGACTCGTAACTTCTGTATTAGCCAATTCTCCTTTTTCAAAGCGACGCCAAAGAGCCTTATTTATTTCTTCATATTGTTCAAATAATTTATAACTATATTCTATACGTTCATCTTCTAATAATTTTTTAAAAGCTGATTCTTGAGCTTGTTGAAAATCTAATAATGTATCGTCTAAATCAAAAAGTAAATATTTATATTTATTTAAAATCATCTATAATATACTCCATTTTTTATTACTTTCTATTATACCATAAATATAAATAACCAGATGAATTAATGTTTAAGATGTATGCTCAAATATTTAATAATATTTTACTAACAGTATATTTTTTCTAATTTCTAACTTTATTTTTAAAATATTTTCTAACCTTTGGCGCTACTTCTTCACCGAATAATTTTATAGCTTTCATTATATCTTCATGCGGCATAGAGCCGAGTGGAAGATGTAACATAAATCTATCTAATCCCAACGTTTCTATCATATCAATAAGTTTATTAGCTACCGTCTCCGGACTACCTACTAACATAGCTCCCTCTGGACCAACACTATTTAAGTACTGTTCAAAAGTAAGTGGTCTCCAAAACGGTCTATCTTTCGAAATCGCATCCACAACTTGTTTTGTTGGATGAAAATATTTTTTAATCGCCTCTTCATCAGTTTCTGCTATAAATCCCCATGAATGTGAAGCAACTTTTAAACTTTTTTCATCAAAACCAGAATTTCTTCCTATAGCTTTATAATAATCGATTAATCCTTTGAAAGATTTATATTGTCCTCCAATTATTGCATATGCTATTGGTAAGCCTTTTTTAGCAATTTTAATAGTAGATTCTGTGTTCCCACCCGTTGCTACCCAAATAGGGAAATCTTCTTGAACACTTCTCGGATATACTCCCTTATTATTAATACTTTGAGTATGCTTTCCTTTCCATGTTAATACTTCTTTATCTTTAATTTGTTCCAACATCTCTAGCTTTTCATCAAATAATTCCTCATAATCAGCTAGATCATAACCAAATAATGGAAATGATTCTGTGAAAGATCCACGACCTACCATAATTTCCGCTCTCCCATTTGAAATAGCATCGATTGTTGAGTACTGTTGATACACTCTTACGGGATCAGCAGATGATAACACCGTTACAGCAGAACTTAATTTTATATTTTTTGTAACTACTGCTCCTGCTGCCAGTAATATTTCAGGTGCCGAAACTGCAAAATCTTCTCTATGGTGTTCCCCTATTGCATAAATATCTAAACCTACTTTATCTGCTAATTTCATTTCCTCTATCATATCTCTAATGCGTTCATCATGCGAAGGTACTATTCCTGTTCCTTCTATTTCTGTTGTTTCACCAAATGTACTAATTCCTAACTCTATCATTGTATCCTCCTATATTATCTCGATTTCAAGATATTATTTTTTTAAAAAAAGGCATTGGCCTTTAATTAATTTTCTTTAATATTTCTTTTAATGTAATTAACTCCTCATTAGTCAAATCATTAAAAATTTTCTTAGTATTTTTTTTGTGCGTTGGAAAAATATCGTTAATTAAATTTTTCCCTGCTTCAGTTAATTTTATATATGTTACCCTTCTATCGTTTTGATTAACTATTCTTCTAACATATTCTTTTCTTTCTAAGTTATCTACGACATATGTAGCACTACCACTGGCAAGTAAAATTCTATCTCGTATTTCTTGAATACTTTTTTCTCCTTTGCTATACAAAAATTCCATTACAGAAAATTCAGTCGCATTTATCGGATAATTTTTTAAAGTCTTCTTTAAATCATCTACCAATAAATTACTTGCTCTCATAATTCCTATAACAACTTTAAATTCATTATCCATACTCGTACTCCTGTAAAAAAAAACTTTATATAATTATCTCGAATATGAGATAATTATAATCCATTTATCTTATATTGTCAACAAAATAAAATTAAAGAGCATCTAGAGACTAATCTCTAGATGCTCTTTATTATTCTGCAAATTGACTTTGATATAATTCTGAATAAAATCCTTTTTGAGCCAAAAGTTCATTATGATTACCTTGTTCAATAATGTCGCCATCTTTAAGAACAAGAATCTTATCTGCATTTCTAATCGTTGATAAACGATGGGCAATTACAAATGTTGTACGGCCTTCCATCAGTTTATTCATCGCTTTTTGAATTAATACTTCTGTTCGTGTATCAACACTTGATGTCGCCTCATCAAGAATTAGGATTGGTTTATTAGCAAGAATTGCACGGGCAATTGTTAATAATTGTTTTTGCCCTTGAGAAATATTTGATGCTTCTTCATTAAGTTCCATATCATAGCCACCAGGTAAAGTCTTAATGAAATGGTGAATATGTGCAGCTTTTGCAGCTTCTATAACTTCTTCATCAGTAGCGTCTAAACGCCCATATCGAATATTTTCCATAATCGTTCCTCTAAATAACCAAGTATCTTGAAGAACCATTGTGAAGTATGAACGTAATTCTTCACGACTTAGCGAAGTAATATCACGACCATCTATTGAAATTTTTCCTCCATTGATATCATAAAACCTCATAAGAAGTTTAACCATAGTAGTTTTACCTGCCCCTGTTGGACCGACTATTGCAATCATCTCACCTTTTTTCACATCACTAGTGAAGTTTTTAATAATAATTTGATCTTCAACATATCCAAATTTAACATGATCGAACTCAACATTGCCTTCTTTATCTGTAATTTTTTCTGAATTTTCTACTGGTACCTCATCTTCTGCATCTAAAAATTCGAAAACTCTCGCTCCTGCTGCAGCCATTTTTTGTATTTCTGTCATAGACTGAGCGATTTGCCCTATTGGATGAGTAAAATTACGTATGTATTGAATAAACGCTTGGATATCACCTACACCAATAGTACCTTTGGCGACCAATAATCCACCTGAAAATACTATTCCCACATAACCTAAATTTCCTACAAAGTTAATCACTGGGAACATAAGACCAGATAAGAAATTTGCCTTCCATGAAGATGTATATAAATCCGAATTTTTTTTATTAAATTCTTTTATACTTTTATCCTTATGATTAAATGCTACAATAATATTTTGTCCAGCATAACTTTCTTCTACTTGTCCATTAACATCAGCCAACGCTTTTTGCTGTCCTGTGAAATATTTTTGACTCATTTTTGTTAAAATTCCTAATAAAACACCTGAAATTGGTATTAATGCTATTGCTATAAGTGTCATAAGCGGACTTATAGTAAACATCATTACAAGTACCCCAAGAACTGTTGCACTGTTAGCAATAATCTGTGTGAAACTTTGGTTTAATGATTGCCCAAGTGTATCAACATCGTTTGTTACACGTGACAATGTTTCACCAACTGTGCGTTGTTCAAAATATCCCATTGGTAATGTATTAATTTTTTTACTAATATCTTTTCTTATATGGTATGTAAGGCGTTGAGAGATATTACTCATAAGCCATCCTTCAACAAACATAAACATAGAAGATAATATATATAATCCTAGTACCGTTAACAAGATTCCTGCAATTTTTTCAAAATCAATTCCACCAGTATTATTAATTTTGGCTACTAATCCTTCAAAAAGCTTTGTTGTAGCTTGTCCCATAATTTTAGGACCTACTATACCAAACACAGTACTTATTAAGGCAAATAAAACCACCAATATACTCGAAATCATGTACTTTTTAAACATTAATTTTATAATACGTTTTAATGTTTTTCCAAAATCATCCGAACGTTTTTGTTTTTTCTCTTTACTCATGAGTATTTCCTCCTTTCGCTAATTCTTCTTCACTAAGCTGACTTTCTGCGATTTCTAAATACGTTGGACAACTACTCAATAATTCCTTGTGTTTACCTTCTCCAACAACACGTCCTTCATTCATTACGATAATTTTATCAGCATGTAAAATCGTTGCTATACGCTGAGCAACAATAATTGTTGTTGTATCCTTCATTTTTTCTTTTAAAGTTTTTCTTAATTTAACATCTGTTTTATAATCAAGTGCTGAGAAACTATCATCAAAAAGAAGAATTTTAGGATTTTTTGCCAAAGCACGTGCAATAGACAAACGTTGTTTTTGTCCACCCGAAACATTTGAACCACCTTGTGAAATTTCACTATTGTATTTTTCTTCTTTAGCAAGAATAAACTCTGTAGCTTGTGCAATTTCTGCAGCAGTTTTCATCTCTTCATCAGTAATATTTTCATCACCAAATTTTATATTACTCTCTATAGTACCGCTAAATAAGACACCTTTTTGAGGAACAAATCCTAATAGATTACGTAATTTATTCATACTTATATCACGAATATCAACACCATCAATAGTAATTCTACCTTTTGTAGCGTCAAAATAACGTGGTATTAAATGTAATAATGTAGATTTACCACTACCTGTACTTCCAATGATTGCTGTTGTTTTTCCTGCTTCCGCTTCAAAAGTAATATTACTTAATACCGGACTATCTGCTCCATCAAATGTAAAACTAACATCTTCAAATTTTAAAGTACCTTGTACATTGCCAAGCTTATCGTCTTGAATATTCTCATTATCTAAAACCGTTATATCTGTGTTTAATACTTCATCTATACGACCAGCAGCTACTTCGGCACGCGGTAATTGCATCATTAAGAATGTAAAAAATAGAAACGACATAACTATTTGCATAGTATATGTTATAAACGCCATCATATCCCCAACTTGAATACTTCCTGCATCAATATTTTTTCCACCAACCCAGATTATAAGTAATGAAATACCATTCATAATTAACATAATCGCAGGAAATAGTGCAGACATAGTTCTATTAACAAAAAGTTGATTATTTCTTAAAATTACATTTTCTTTATCAAAGCGTTCTTCTTCATGCTTTTCGCGACCAAATACTCGAATAACTGAAATACCTGTTAAAAGTTCACGAGTTACAAGATTAACCCTATCAACTAGTTTTTGCATTATTTTAAATTTTGGCATCACTAAAAATGTAATTATTCCTAGTAATAATCCTAACAAACCAACTCCTACTGCTATAATCCAAGTCATACCGGTATCAGTTTGAGTAACTTTGTAAATTCCCCAAAACGCCATCATCGGCGCATAAAACGCAATAAATAAAAACATATTTAAAGCATTTTGTATTTGTTGAATATCATTTGTACTGCGGGTAATTAACGATGCAGTTGAAAATTTATCAATATCTTGTTTTGAAAATGACAACACTTTATTATAAAGTTTTTCACGTAGATTAAATGCCACCCTAGATGCTATACGACTTGAAATAAAGTTTGAGATAATACTTCCAAGTCCAGAAATAAATGTCATAAAAATCATCATTAGTCCAACTTCTTTTAAATATGAGTTTCTAATCTCGTTTGTGTCAATTCCTACTTCATTGTATTCTTCTTTTACAAAAGAAATCCCTGCTTGTTTTAACATCATATCAGATTCATTTCCTAAACTAGAAACTGTTTTTTTTCTTTGTTCAACTAATGTACTTTTATCTACAGCACCTAATTTTACTCCTTGTTCTACTTGAGTTAAATCTGTATTTTGTTTTTTGGCACCAAGAACAACTGTCATAGTTTCTTTAAAAATATCATTTAATTCATTACGAACATCATCAGAAATATTATTTAGATTATAAATATTTCCATCTTTTTTATAGTTATCTTTAACTTTTTTCACTTCATCATCTGTCATGAAAAGTTCTAATGTATTTAATGATTTCTCACTAATTTTATTCGGTACAGCATCTTTAATACCCTTTTGTTGAATTCCAATATCAACGATATTACTAGTATAAGTAGGTAATTCTAATTCTGCTACAACCCGAACACCTAATATAATTACTAAAAATATCAGCGGTAATGTGAAACCTTTTAAATATTTCATTAATTTCATTAACTCTCAACCTCCTCTTTTTCACACAATTCCTCTTTTATCACATTATTCACTTTAGTTAGAGTAATACTAAATGCTTCTTTTTCGTTACTATCAAACTTACTCCAAATTTTTTCAAACCAATTTTCATATGCTTTTTTATGGTCATCCATATACTCTAAACCTTTAGGAGAAAGCTGTAGATATTTTTTTCTTTTATCTTTCTTATCTACACTTTGTATCACAAATCCTTTTTCTAATAACTCTGTGACTAATGCCGTAACTCTTGATTTAGTAACACCTAACTCTTCACCTAATTCCTGCATTGTTATTTTTTCTTTCATACATAAGTATATCATAGCTTGAAACTTTGCTTTTCTATAAGGCGCATTATTTTTTTTATGCATTTTTTTTATAAGAATTCTAAGTTCATCTAGCTTATCAATAGCTTCTAAATGACTCATAGTCTGATTGTCACTTGTCATTTTCTTCCTCCTGAAAAAATAGTTTACTTTGTTAATTTTAAAATAGTTCACTTCATTAACTTTTTAGTTAACCATGTGAACTATTATAAAGGATTTATTATTTATAGTCAAGTATATTTTTCTCAATAATTTAAAAGTGGCCACTTTAGCTAAAAAATAAATAATCAGTATAAATATTTTAATTTATACTGATTATTATATTTTATTTACTTATTGTCCAAGCTTGAGCAAGGTTGTTTTTAATATCATTTAATGTAAATCCATTATAACTTGCAAGCTTCACATCATTATCATCTGGATCGTTGATATAGAATTTTTCATCTTCATATCCTCGAATAACTTTATAAGTCACCCTATCTCCAAATAGTCCCGATTTTAATCTAACTAGAACTGGTTTATTATTTTTTAACGCTTGCTCTATATTTTCTATAAGCTTATCATGCTCTATTCTTTCCACTTTTACATTATATTTATCTGCAAAAGCAGAAACTATAGTTGGCTGCGTTCCTTGATTTTTTATATAGTATTTATTGCCAGCCCAGCTTGCAATGTCTTCTACACTAGCTCCATCTAGTCCTAGGTAATTTGCTATCATCGCAAGTGAGATAATAGCATCTCCATTATCCTCAATTGTTTTTTTACCATCAAGTCCATATGAAATATTTTTATATGAATCTTGTTTAGTATAATACATAGGAACTGCTAATCCTTTTTGAGGTAAATTTAATAATTGTTCTTTTCGTTTAGCATTATAATTATCAACATTAATAAGATAATATAAATACCCCTCTACACCTGATTTTAATGCTTCAATATACTGCTTATTAGCCAGGTTATTATTCAGTATATCTACATCTACTCTATCACCAATATTAGCAGACACTACTTTTACTTGAGGAATCTTATCATTTAGTTGATCAAAATTCCCTTGTTTTTCCGATGAAGATACTTTTGAGATATAGTGCTCTGATAAATTTCTTTCAATACTTCTTGCAACAATAGCAGACTCGGCCGTACTATAATATACTTTAGCACCAAAAACATCTTTCTGACTAGTATTATTAACGTCAAAATCTACTAAAAGATCAATTTTATGCTCAGTTGCCAATTTTTTTATATCATCCTTTGTTGGATATGTCTCATCATTCTCTCGTGTTAAAACTACTTTAATTCCATCACTTGAAAGTTGTTTTTGTAATTCTTTAGCAATCTTTAAATTATAAGTTTTTGCAGTTATTCCTTTATAATCAGCTGGATCATCTGTTTTTATAATAGGATTAAGCAATACTGTATATGCAGCTAATTTTTCTTTGTTTTGATCCTCGGGACTCTTTTGCCCACTTCCTAATATACTCCATCCTGGTATCCAACCAACATAACTATCTTTTGTTTTTACTTCATACCAAGTATCTGTTTTACTAAGCTGCTCAACATTTTCTCCAGCTGTTATTTTTTTCAACACTGGATATGATGAATCTGGACCTGTTCTTAACTCTATTTCTTTTGAAATTGTTATATTGTTTTCAGCATTAGCTGTTGGATTAATCTTTTCAGAAACGTAATACATCATTGCTGCTAAAACAAATAATACTAACATTCCTGATATTAACCATAATATTGTATTATTACTTCTTTTTCTTTTTATTCTCATATTTTAATTTCCTAATGATAATTTTTCATAAATAATAGTTACTGGTCCATCATTAATGATATTAACTTCCATCATCGTCTGAAATATTCCAGTTTCTACTTTTATTCCTTCTTCTTTCAAATATTCATTAAATTTATTATATAATTCATTTGCTTCTTCTGCACCAGCAGCGTTGGTAAAACTTGGGCGCTTCCCTTTTTTTGTATCAGCATAAAGAGTAAATTGAGATACTGATAAAATACTTCCGTTAACATCTTTTAATCCAAGATTTAACTTTTCATTTTCATCTTCAAAAAGTCGTGCTTCTACAATTTTTTTAGCTAAATACTTTGCATCTGCTTCCTTTGATTCTTTGTGAACTCCAACAAGAAGACAATAGCCTTTATCTATTTCTCCGACTACTTTTTCATCTACACTTACACTAGCTTTTTTTACTTTTTGTAATATTACTTTCATATTTCACCTATTTAATTATTCTTTCCACACTATAAACGTCTTGAATCTGGCGAAGTTTTTTAATCATAAAGTCACACTCACTAACATTTTTAACATAAATACTAATCGTAATTACACATGTTTTATCAGATTTTGATTCTGAATTTAGTTTTTTAATTTCAACTCGACTTTCACTTAATGTCAGAAGAACATTTTGTAATAATAAATCCCTATCAAAAGCATGTAATTGAAGAGTGACACTATAACGACGAGCATTCAAACTTTCCACCCATTCTACGTCTAGTAGTCTTTCCTTATCTTCCTCACTTAAATTAGGACAACTATGTCTGTGGACAGTAACTCCACGGCCTTTAGTTATAAAACCGACTATTTCATCACCAGGAATTGGTTGACAACATTTCGATAACCTTACCAAAATATTATCTACACCTTTTACATAAACCCCTGTTTCCGTGACAATTTTTTTATTATCTTCTTCTCCACTCACTAATTTTTCAAGTTTTGCTTGAGCTTGTTTTTCTTTTCTTATTTTCTCAGTTAGTCTTGCAAAAACTTTATTAGCAGATATTCCACCATATCCAATAGCAACATACATTTCTTCCAAATTAGTAAATTTGTACTTATTCAAAGCAATTTCAATATTTTCTTCTGTCATAACTTCATCAATATCAAAATTGTTAGCTTTAATTTCATCTTTAAGGAGAATTTCTCCTTTAATAAGATTTTCTCCTCTTTCCGCCTTTTTAAAGAACGATTTTATCTTTGATTTTGTTTGGGAAGATGTCGCAATCTCTAACCATGAGCGCTTAGGTCCAGTCGAATTTTTACTTGTACGGATATCGCAAATCTCACCAGTTGATAATACATAGTCAAATGGCTCAATCTTATCGTTTACTGTTGCCCCAATCATCTTATTCCCAACCTCTGAGTGAATAGCATACGCAAAGTCAACTATACAAGAGCCCTTAGGTAATTCTATAATATCACTATTTGGAGTGAATACATAAATTTTATCACTAAGTAAATCTACTTTTAATGATTCCATAAAACTCTCAGCTGTTGCTTCTGTTTCATCATTTTCTGCAATTTTTTGGAACCAGTTCAATTTCTCATAGAAATTATTATTTTTATTAACTTTTTTACCTTCTTTATAAGCCCAATGAGCGGCAATCCCTTTTTCTGCAATTTCGTGCATTTCGTAAGTTCTAATTTGCACTTCTAATGTTTGCCCATCTGGGGCAATTACTGTTGTATGAAGTGACTGATACATATTAGGTTTTGGCATTGCAATATAGTCTTTTATACGGCCTGGAATAGGAACCCAAAGATTATTAACAAGCCCAAGCGTTGCATAACAATCAGCTACACTATCTACAAGAACACGCACAGCCAAAAGATCATATATTTGATCAAATGTTTTATTTTGTTTAATCATTTTTTTATAAATACTATAAATATGCTTTGGTCTTCCTGTAACTTGTGCTTTAATATTATTTTCACCTAGTAAAGCTGTAATACTATCACACGCATCCTTTATACTCTCTTCCCTTTCACTACGCTTTTGTTTCATCATCCCTACGATAGAAAAGTATTGAGCAGGGTGCAAATATCTCAACGATGTATCTTCTAACTCCCATTTTATAGAACTAATCCCTAATCTGTGAGCTAGTGGCGCATAGATTTCTAATGTTTCGCTAGAAATTTCACGCTGTTTTTCCTCACGCATATACTTCATAGTTCTCATATTATGTAGTCTATCAGCAAGTTTAACAAAAATAACACGTAGATCTTTTGCTATTGAAACAAAAAGTTTTCGGTGATTCTCTGCTTGAGATTGTTTTTTTGAACGGAATTTTACTTTATCTAGTTTAGTAACACCGTCTACAATAACAGCTATATCTTCCCCAAAAGTTTGTTGAATATCCTCAAAAGTATATTTGGTATCTTCTACCACATCATGCAAAAATCCTGCACAAATTGTGGCATAATCAAGTTTTAACTCTGTCAAAATTCCTGCGACTTGAATTGGGTGTAGGATATAAGGTTCCCCTGATTTTCTAAATTGTCCTTCATGTGCATCTTTTGCAAATTCATATGATTTTCTAATTATTTCAATTTGCTCTTCTGATAGGTATTTTCTAGCCATATCTTCTACATTTTTGTAGTCATAAGGGTATTCAAGATTCACAGAAATTCCTCCTTTAATATTTTTTATCTATCCTTTTATAATACCACAAAAAGAAAAAAATTTCTTGTAATTTAATTAGATTTTGCCTAGTATTCAAATAAAAATCTTAGTTTAGTATAAGTCCCTAATTTTAAGTATTTCTTTATTTGCTAATTCTGAAAAAAAGACTTCAAAGCCATAACTTTGAAGTCTTTAACTATATTTAATTAGTGGGCATCTTGTGATAAATCAACTTTATCTAATGGTATAACTTTTGTTTTATATCTGATTTTGTGATACAAGTAGAAGAATAGGAAGATTGGTACTCCCATATATGTTGTTAACATACCGCTCCAGTTAACAATACCTTTTGTAATAAGTTGAGTATCTTGACCAATAATTACAATAATACAAAGTACTAATGCGATAATTGGCCCAACTGGGAACCATTTTGCACGATATTTAAGATCTTTTAAATCTTTACCTTGTGCAATATAAGCTCTTCTAAATCTGTAATGACTAAGTGCTATACCAAGCCATGCGATAAACCCTGTTAATCCACTTGCTGCTACAATGTAAGTATATGCATTTGCATTCGTAAGTTGCACTAAGAAAATTAAGAATACAACTGCAGATGTAGCTAGTAATGATACTACTGGTGTACCATATTTTGTTACACGTCCAAAGATTGGATATGCAAGTTTTTCTTTACTCATCGCGTAAAGCATTCTTGTTGAAGCATACATACCTGAGTTACCAGCTGATAAGATTGATGTTAAGATAACCGCATTCATCACACTCGCTGCAAATGCAAAACCTGCATTTTTGAATACAATAGTGAATGGTGATTTAGCAATTTCTTCTGCACTTTCAGCACCTAATAAATCTGGTGAAGTATAAGGAATTAATAATCCAATTACTAAGATTGCAAGAACATAGAATATTAAAATACGCCAGAAAACTTGTTTAACCGCTTTTGGAATACTTTTCTCTGGATTTTGACTTTCTCCAGCAGTAATACCAATAAGTTCTGTTCCTTGGAAAGAATATCCTGCAATTAGGAATACTCCTAATGTTGCAAGAATTTGGCTAGATAATGAACTATCTTCTCCCACAAATGGAGCATCTCCTACAGTTAGGTTTTTAAATCCAATATACTCTCCACCTAAAATACCAAATATAGTTAAACATCCTACTACTATAAAGATGATAACAACCACTACTTTTATAAGAGCAAACCAATATTCACTCTCACCATAAACTTTAACACTTAGAGCATTTAAAGCAATAATAATAACTAAGAATAATAAGCTCCAAGCCCAGTGAGGAAGAACACGCATTGGCTCCCAATAACTAATTGCAAGCGCAGATAATTCAACGTCTGCTGCTACTGTAATTACCCAGTTAAACCAATAATTCCATCCTAAAGCAAATCCAAGAGATGGATCTACATAACGGCTTGCATATGTACTAAAAGAACCTGATGTCGGTAGGTACGTAGCCATTTCACCTAAAGATGTCATTAAAAAATATACCATAAGTCCGATACATAGGTATGCGACAATCGCACCTCCAGGTCCCGCACTCTGAATTGCCTGTCCACTCGTCATAAACAGCCCACTACCGATACATCCACCGATAGCAATCATACTAATATGGCGTGATCGCAGATTTCTTTTTACTTCTGTTGCATTGTTGTTACTTTCGTTTGTCATAATAAAAACCTCCTTGATAAAATAAAAAAAGTATAACATCTACTATTATTCTGTATAGCGAGTCATACCCTGACATGCTCATCCAAAATAAGTTATTAGTAGCGCAACATAGCCTCACGACTATGACAGTCCTATACTTATTCAATATAGTCCCAACAATATTAATATAGGATTAATATCATTTCGGCGACGTTTCCTTTTGGATAATCTCACTAAGCCCTATACTTTCAATTATCCTACTCATAAAAATCGCAACCTCTACCTCACTTATTTTGTGAGGTAATTATTTAATTATGAATAAAGTATAATACACTTTTTATATTATGTCAATAAAAAAATTAACTTTTTTTAAATTTTTTTTATTGTCCTTATAGTTTTAGTCTAAGAAGCAATAACTACAACTAACTTTACTAAAATCTATCCATTAATCTAAATTATTTTTTAAACATGGTAAATCAAAAAACAACCAGAACAATTATTTCCTATCTAATTACCATTACATAGGGAACTTGTTTTGATTGTTTTAAATCTAATTTCTATATTTTTAACTATAAATATTTAGCAAATATTAAAATCTCTCTACTAATGTACCTTCTCTATATTCTTCTAAAAGAAGCTTCAATACTTCTATCTGTTTTTTAATTTTCACACCATTATCCGTATCAGAAACTCTTTTTCTATCAAGTCTATCTACAACACGTCTTGTTGATACTATGTCAGTTTCATTTTTTAAAGCTTGTTTTTTACTTTGGAAAATATCATGACTCATTATTTGGAGTCCGTATGAATTATATGTCAAAGTGTATCCACCGTGACCTGTTGTTTTATGATAAGCTCTCGACATCCCACCATCTATAACTATGGTTCGCCCACCTGCTTTAACTGGATTCTCTCCCTTAGAAGCTTTGACTGGTGTATGTCCATTGATAATATGCCCCTCTGATGATAAACCGAATTCTTTAAGAAGTTTTATACAAAATTCTTCATTATCTCGTAACTTATAGTATGCGTTTTTTACTTCCTCATGAGTAGTTTTATCCTCAATAAAGTATCTTTCAAATGTTGTCATATCTCTTTTCCCAAACAACGGAGAGTATTCTCCTTGCCAAAGATAGAAAAATAACCCATTATCTTCTCGAAGGTCACTATAAAAAATACTTCGGATTTTTTTATCAAAAAAGTCTAACATAGCTTTTCCAGAATATTTATTTCCTTCATAAATAAACTCTTGGAAATTTCCTGTATCATCTACTGGCATACAACCATGTATAAGTAAATTACCATTATAACAAGTATACATTGCACCTTTGTTAATAAACAACTCTATATGTTTTTTCAATTTATCACTTGTAATAAACAATTCACGAAGTTTTGTCATAACTTTTTCTTCTTCTTTTGTTAGCTTGTATGGATTTTTTGTGTCAACAGTAGGAAAATCACAAGAAGTCAACGAATAAACCTTCCCTCTTATTGTTACTGTCTTATTCTCAAAATCTATTTTATCTAGTAATGCGCGACTACTAAGATTAAATTCTGGATATTTGTCAATAATTTGTTTTTCTAATTTAAACTGGATTATTGCCATAGCCTTATGCATACGAGCAATTTGCATAATTTCATGTTCACTATATTTTAATTTATCATCTTTAGATAGTTTTGGTAAAAACTCTTTACATGAATCGTCCTTATAAATCGTTTCACTTAAATTTAATAATGAACGTAAAGAAATTCCATACCTATCTTCAACTATATCTAAATTATCGTATCTAGCGCAAATACGAACAACATTAGCTAACGAGATTCTATCACCAAGATAAGCTCCTATCCACAACATATCATGATTTCCCCATTGAATATCAACAGAGTGGTATTCAAGTAATCTATCCATAATTTTATCAGGATATGGACCTCGATCATAGACATCTCCAACAATATGTAAATGATCGATAATAAGTTTATGAATACTTAATGATAATTCAATTATAAACTTATCTCCTGCCCCAAGTTCAATAATATTCTCCAGTATTTTTTCATAATAATCTTCCTTATCTCGATTTTGCATTTTATATAAAAGTTCTTCGATTATATAATCAAAATTTTTAGGTAATAACTTACGTACTTTTGAACGAGTATATTTTCGTGCTGCAATTTGTGTAACTTCTAATAATCTCAATAGCAGAATTTTTTGATATTCTTTATATTCTTGATTACCTAGTTCTTTTTTTAGAAGATTTAATTTTTCCTCTGGATAGTAAATAATTGTTGCTAACAAATTTAATTCTTTTTTAGGAAGCCTATTTCCAAATACTTCTTTCAGCTTCTCTTTTATCACCCCAGAACCATTTCGTAATATATGATCAAAAGCTTCATATTCACCGTGTATATCACTTAGAAAATGTTCTGTCCCTTTGGGTAAAGAAAGAATTGCCTCAAGGTTTATAATCTCTTTAGTTGTTTCGTCAATATTTCTAAAATTTTGTGATAATAATTCTAAATGTTCCCTAGATATCGTCATAATGTCTCCTTGAAATCGTTTTATATTTATTAAGATTATACCATACTTATATTCTTATTTCAAAGAATTATTATACATTAATAATTATAAAATATTGTATTAATTCTAAACTATAAAAAACGAGGCTGTCTCCAACCTCGTTTCTCTCTTATTTTAATTTACCTACAAAATCTTCCATTTCACGCATTTCATCTAATGTATCAGCTACAAGAACGTACATTACATTCCCTTGAAGTTCTGAAAATGCCTCTGGCATTCTTAAAACTGCTTTTAATTTTTCTTGATATTTATGTCTAATTTCTTCTTCTGTATGTGCATAGTCTTTGTAATCACGACGAGTTGAAGCTAATCCATATTTCGAATCTAAATTCAATTCTACATCTTTACCTACTACAATCTCTGCATAAAGTTTGAAGAAATCTGCTGAGTGTGAATAATTATAAACATCTAGTGCAAATGCACCTGCTGGGCGATTATTGTACTCAATTGCAATATAATCATCCTCTGTTTTGAAAAATTCAATATGGAAAAAACGTTCCTTCATTCCAAATGCTTTTACCGCTGCTTTCCCATATTCAACAAGTTTTGGATCTAAATCTTTATCTATGTAATAAACCCAATCAAGTGTATTATTATTTAGTAATTCCAATGGAGTATGATAATATACTATACTAGTTGAAAATACAATATTTCCTTTTGAATCAATTAATCCATCAAATGTTACAATGTCAGAATTATCAACAAACGGTTCTAAAAAATATAGTGTCTTTCTATCCCAATTTTTTTTGAAATTTTCAACATCATTTTTATCCTTTAGTTTAAAAGTTTTAGCTGCTCCTACTCCATTATCTGGTTTAGCTATTAATGGTAACTTTAATTTTTTTACACCTTTTTCTATGTCAGCTTCTTTTTTAACTAAAAATCCTGGAACTACTGGAACACCAGCTTTTTCAAAGTATTTTTTCATCTCTGATTTGTGTTTTGTTTTTTTCAAATCACGTTCCTTAAGTCCGAAAACATTAAATTGCGTACGAAGTGCTGCATCTAACTCCATCCAATGCTCGTTTTGAGATTCAATACGTTCTATACGCCCATGCTTATGGAATAAAAATGCCACTGCACGTTTTACTTCCTCTACATCATCAAGACTATTCACGCGAAAATACTCAGTTAAAGCTTCTTTTAGTCGATCGTCTAATTGATCATAAGGTTCTTCTCCAATACCAAGAACATTTATTCCTTGATTTTTTAATTCTATTGAGAATTTTTGAAAATTGTGTGGATAATACGGTGATATAACTATGTAATTCATAAAAATTTCCCTCTTTTCTTTTTTGTTTTTAATTATAAATTTAATTTTTCTAGAAAGTATGGCATTTGAATTCGCCACCAAGGCCAATCATGTGCAACATCTTCTCCCCAAACATCAAACCATGCTGGGATATTTTTTTCTTCAAATGCTTTTTTTAAATTGAAAAATGACGGTAATCCATCTTGTTCCCACGGACCAAGACCAGTACAAACAATTATATCCGCTTTGCGATAATGGTCAATAAACCAACCGTCATTTTGTGTCCAGATATTATCACTTGGAGAATTGCGATAAATCAGTTCATCATTCCCATATTCTCCAACGAAAAATCTTGCATCATATACTCCACTTAAAGCAATAACTTTGTCAAAAACATCAGGATGTTGTAGGAAGATATTAAATGAATGGTACCCTCCCATACTACAACCAGTTGCCATCATCGGTCCAAACCAACCTGTTTTATGCTTAATAAAAGGAATAGCTTCTTCTATTATGTATTTTTCATATTGAGTATGCGCTAACGCACGATCATGCCCGTTTTTCCAATCACAAAGCCATGACTCACTATCTATACTTGACAATGTGAAAAATTGAACACTTCCCTCATTTATAAATACTTCGCAAGCATCAATCATACCAAAATCATAATATTCATTATGTGTTCCACCCGATGATGGAAAGACAACTATTGGTAATCCTGAATGGCCATAACGGTTTAATACCATCTCTCGGCCTAAGTTTCCACTATAATGACTTAAATTTTCTATATTCAACACTCTTTCCTCCTATAACTCTTGTTTACCATTCTTCACTAATAAATCTTAAACAATCTGGCAGGTATTTCGCCCAATATTCTTCACTATGCTCTGCATCAGCGACAACATTTAGTTTGATTTCTTTTGTTGTTAATCCCGCTTCTATTAATTGGCGATAATAATCTAGGCTTGTACTTATGTATGATTGTTTTATGTTTCCATAAGTAAGTTGTCTATCAGTATCATCACCTTCGTTAGTCCCTACCTGTATATAAACACGTTGTTTTTCTAATTTATGTTTAGCTATATATCGATCAAATTCTACTTGATTTAACCAATTTGCTGATGAAAATATTCCTAATGCCCCAATTTTGTCTTTGTGTTCTAATCCAATATATTGAGAAATATTAGCCCCTAAAGAACTTCCTATCATTGCTGTATACTCACGCTCTGGTTTTGTACGATATGTACTATCAACAAATGGTTTTACTACGTTAATAAAAAAATCTGTATATTCACTACCAAGTCCTCCTAGAGTAAGACCAAATGACAATAATGGTGTATTAGAAAATCTCCATGGAGCATACTCATTCATACGTCCATCATTATCGTTATCGATTCCAACAATAATCATTCTCGGCATATCAGGATTTCTTTTTATAGCTGGTATAACTTTCCAAGAATGTCCACTATATGACTCTCCACTATAAAAAACATTTTGACCATCGTTCATATATACTACTGGATAACTACGATGTTCATCTTCTTTATATCCTTTTGGCAAAAGTACCCTTATTCTTCTATTTTTCCCTGTATAAGGAACTTTTAATTCATGTTCTCTCATTTCTAAATAAAAGTACGCTTCTTTTTTCATTTACAATTTCCTTTTTCACTTATATTTTAATAGTAACTATTTTACAATAATCTAAAATTAAAAGCAATTAATTGAATATCATTTCTTTTGATTTTTCTGAAAATTCATTCAAAATATTTGTTTTATCCTTCCAAGCCATGTATAAAAGGAGATCAACTTAAAGTCAATCCCCTTTGTTCTATTTAAAATTCACTATAGACATATTCCTGAATATTAGAAAAATCTGTCATAAATGAGTAAATAATAATTACCATTATAACTACATAGAAAAATATCACCCATAATATAAGTTTTTGTTTGTCACTAATTTTCTTTTGCAAATTTATAAAGATCTCTTTCAAAATCAATCCATCCTCTCCAACCTAAATGCATCGCATCATACATATAGTATGATTCGTACTCTTTGTTTGAATAGTCCATTACTTCCATATTATATTTCTTTACAATATCTTTCAATTTATTATATGCAACGGCTCTTGTTTCTTGTTTTATCCCGGTATAATCACACCACTTCCCATGAGCTGGAAAAATCACAACTTTTAAATTTATCCCTAAATCTTTTGCTATTGATAAAAATATATCTAAGTCTTTATACTCTGGTGAATCATCATAGCGTGTATTCTTTGAAATATTCTTCAAACTATCATATTTATTTCTAATGTATTTGTCATAATATGCGTTATCTATCCCATAATCATTATTACTTGTATTAGATTTTGCTTCATTTGTGAAGTACTCTTTCATATACCCCCAATTATAGTTTGGTGTTTTTTCTGCCGTTAAAGAGTAGTCTTCTTTTGAGTGATTTTTGTAAAAGCTATATTTATTTTTAAAAGCATAAATATAATTGTCAAATTTCAAAAATTCACCCGTTAGAAAACTGCCTTTATTATTTAGAAAATATTTTTTATAACTTTTAAATTTTTTGTGCATATCTTTATTAGTTGATGATAATTCAATAACTCTATTGATAAATTTCTCTTTTGTTTCTTGACTAATCTTTTTATTTGCCATCGTTCTATAAACATGTTCTTCAGATATTCTAGATAAAAAAGCATCTTTTAAAATTCCGCTTTTATTATCAAACCATTGAATAGATTCAATCATTACTACTTTATTATTTTTCACATTATTACCAATTGACCCTAACGTAGCAGCATGTATTATATTTTGAGAATTCCCCACACCAATCTGCATAATATTAAAATCATTATAGTTAAAGATTTTCTTAGGGTGGTACTCCTCATTAATTGTCGCTGTCAACTCCGATGAACCTAATAGTACCAATGTATTTGGTTTTATATTCTGCGTTAGTATATCATAGCTTTTGTATTTTTCATATGATGTGTTATAGCGAATACTATTATCTTCTACTTTGTAATAATCGTCTATTTTTTTTATATATGTTTCATTTAATATCAAAAGGGTTATCAACACCAGAACTATCGATATTATAAATGCTTTTAGCTTTACCATATTACCCTAACCTATTTTCTATATATGAAATAACTTTGTTTGGTGTATCTATTTCTTCGTATGTTACTTCTGTTGGTGCAATACTTATTCCAAAAACCTCTTCTATTCTAACTAACATTTCTACAAAAGCTAGTGAATCCATTAATCCTTCTTCTTTTAGATTTATGTCTAAATCTTCTCTTACTACTTCATCTTCACATATTTCTTCTAACATTTCTAAGATTTGTTCTTTTATCATCGTTCATTCTCCTTAGCTTTTATTATCTTTTTAATATTGTTGTTATTATTTTATATGGTTCTCCTGAAAAAATATATAATCCTATCATTATTAAGTTTATTGTAATAAACCAACTTAGTATTTTATACCATGTTTTATTTCTATTAGCTTTATAAAACTTACTCTTTTTTTGATAGTATTCAAAGCCTGCCATTAATACACCATGATAGAATCCATATATTATATAGCTTATCGTTAATCCATGCCAAAATCCCATAAGTACCATATTTACCATATAGGCATACATCGCGGTTGTTAGGCGTTTTTTGAATCTTTTTTTCTTTGTTGCTTCCATGAAAACTCTCGAAAAGACAAAGTCTCTTAACCATGTTGATAGACTTATGTGCCATCTATTCCAAAAGTCTTTTATGTCTATACTTAAAAATGGCTTGTTGAAGTTCATCGGGGTACTTATTCCTAGTATATTACTACTTCCTACTGCCATTAAACTGTATCCCGCAAAGTCAAAGAATAGATAAAATGTGTATAAGTACATATATTTTAGCGAATATGTTATTGTGCCGGTATTTGTTAATAGGCTTAGGTGATGATATGCATAGGTTGATAGTACTAGTTTATATAATAATCCTAATACTAGTCGATATACTCCTACTCCTGCTAGTTCTAGGTATTGGGTTTTTGTTTGTTTTTCTTTTACATCTGCTTCAAAGCGCCTACTTCTGTCTATTGGTCCTGAGCTGACAGTTGGAAAGAATAGTAGAAATTGTAGATAGTCTTTTAGTCTTATTTTTTCTTTTATTAGCCCATCTGATATTTCTATCATTATTTGGATTGTTTTAAATGACATATATGATATTCCTATAAACGCCAGTAGATGCCAATGGGTTATGGCGAATATTTTGTTTATAATTAGTGGTACAATCGATAGAATTACTAGTAATTTTGTTTTTTTATTAGTACTCCTCTGGGCTATTAGGACTAGTAGGTATTGAAATATTATAAAGCCTATAAGATAGCTTAGCATTTTTATATTTCTACCATATACTACCGCTGCGAATACTAGTGATAGTCCTAATATATAGTATTCTATGTTTTTTCCAAGATATTTTAAAATAAAGCCTATAAGTAAAGCAAGAAATAGGAAAAAGAAGAATTGATTTCCTTCATAGTAGTTCATGTTAAACTTGCTCCTTTAGTTTTTTCTTGTCTATTTTTCCGTTGTTGTTTAGTGGCATTTCTTCTAAGAAGATTATTTTTTTCGGTATCATGTATTCTGGGACTAGTTGTTTTAGTTTGTTTTTTATGTCTTTTACTTCTGCAAAGCGTTGTTCTACTTCTTTATTATAGACTACAAAGGTTACTAATGATTTTATTTTTCCATTCTCATAGCTTGGTACTGTAGCTGCTACCCGGATGTTTTTGTTTTTTAATAGGTTGTTGTCTATGTCTTCAAGTTCTATTCTGTGACCATGAAGTTTCACCTGAAAGTCTATACGTCCTTCGCAAAATAGCATATCATCTTCGATATATCCTAGGTCCCCTGTTAGATAACTTCGTTCTTCTTTTTCTTCTACTTTTCCTAAACCAAATTTTTCTTGTGTTATTTCTTCGTTTTTGTAGTAACCTTTGGCTACAGTATTTCCGATTATCATTATTTCTCCACGGCCTGTTTCATCCATATCTACTAAATCTACCTTACTTCCCCATTTTACTTTTCCTACTGGTAGGTTACTGGCATATTTTTTATTTACTTCTTCTGTAATTTCTACCCATGTAACCATTACTGTTGATTCTGTTGGTCCGTAGGTGTTTATTACTTGTGTGTTTGGAAAGTTTTTATGAATTTTTTCTACTGTGCTTGAGAATAGTTTTTCTCCGCAAAAAACAAATTGTTTTACTTGTGGTAATAGGTTCTTATTGAAGTTTTTGTCTATAAAGCACATTTCTATAAATGATGGTGTTGATATCCATATGGTTGCTTCTGATCTTTGTAGTTCTTCAAACATTAGTGCAAAGTTTTCTTGGTGTTGTTTATCTATTTGGACTAGTGTCGCTCCCATGTAGATACTTGGCCATAGTGACATTACTGATAGATCAAATGAAAATGGTGGATGCCCCAGAAATACTTGGTCTTCTTTGTTTGCGTAGTATTCTGTATACCAGTGTAGAAAGTTGTTTATATTGTTGTAGGTAATGCATACCCCTTTTGGCTTACCTGTACTCCCTGAAGTAAATATTATATAAAATGTATCTTCTCCTTGAACTTGGCATTCCTTATCTATTTGCTTATCTGTTGTTTGTATTATATCATAGGCTGTTTTTACATCTATTGTTTCACAACTTAGTTCTATCTCTTCTGTGATTAGTACCACTTTTGATTTTGTTGTTTCAATTATTTCTTCTACTCTTTCTTTTGGTGTATTTATATCTACTGGACAAAATGCTCTACCGCTTTTTACACACGCTAGGAAGTAGATTGGCATTAGCGGATGTTTATGCCCATAAACAACGATAGGACTCTTGTCTTCTTTTAGTTTTTCTTCTAAATGATATGCAAGCTTTTCTGCATATTCTATTAGATTTTTATATGTTAGTTTTCCATCTGGATATTTGTTGTTTATATAAGCTATCTTGGTACTTTCTTTATATTTGTTTATTTTTTCAAAAAAAATTTCTCTCACTTTATCACTTCCACTCTGTTTTTTTATTTTTCTCATTACTATTATAATACAAATTTTAGCAAAAGTGATTAAAACATGATTAAAAAAATAAAATTATAAAAGAATCACCTATGTGTATTTTTATAATTACACATATGCGATTCTTTTCAACTATTCTCTCAATATCTTAGCCTTTAAATCTTTTCCTTTTAAGGTTATTTTTTTCTTATATTCTAACCTTGTGTCAATATTAGCAGAATAATTAAATAATGTATCTTTTTCAGCCGCATATTGTCCATTTACTTCGTAGTTTGTTAAAGAATAATTAAAAGAATATATTTCTTCTAATAGTTTTAATATATTATGAAGATTTTTCTCTACTAATATATTTAATTCTGTACTCGTATACGCTTTATAATCATCTGATCCATGTATGCTACCTTTTTTAGTTGTACGTATAAACATAACATCGGCATTGTTATCTACAAAGTCACTTCCAAGAATTAAATCTTTATTACCTAATCCTCGTAATCGATATGCATTAATATCTTTTCCAATACGAGCTATTTCTCTATAGAAAACACCAAGGATATCTTCTGTTTTTTTATTAAAGAGCATTTCGCAAGCTAAAGAGTAAGTTAGTATTTGTGATATAAACCCTAATTCAAGAGATTCTAATGAAAAATCAGTTTGACTACTCTTATAATCTATTACAACTATATTTTTTCCTAGTGTATCTACCCTATCGATGAATCCCACAAACTTAATATTAGGTATGTTGTAAGTAGAACTTAATTGTTTTTCTATTATTTGTCCACTTTCTAATTCTTTACAAGTAATTTTTTCTTTATTTATTATAAGTTCAAATGGTCTTTCTAAAAACGTTGGGGCATATTTTGTTAATGAATAATACTTTATTTCAACAGCAATTGCCAATTCTAATCGGCGTAGCATAGTTTGGAGTATATAATTATGCGTACTTAATAATTCAATTAATCTCAGCGTTTCTACAATGTCTTTATTGTTATTATCAAAGACAACATTGTCAATTAACTCCCTTACCTCAAAGTCGCTAATAATATCACTACCATAATCTTCTAAAATAGATAATTTATCACCACTATTTTTTATAAATTTAATTGTACGCTTATCAGCCATAACAGCATGGAAAAATCTTCCTATAACAAGATTATCAATATCAATAGTTTGTTCTTCTTTTATATCTAACACCCTTTTTATAAAGAACAAATATGGATTTTTTTCATAATCTGATATTTTGGAAATACTAAATCTAGAAAAATAACTTTCTCTTTCATGAAGGAATTTTTCAATATTGTTATTTGATAGTTCAAATCTATAATCACGTATAATTTTATCTAAATAGTTTTTAACTATAGTATTTTTGTCAAAATATACTTTATCACTTAATTCACCACGAACTTCATAAATTTGATTATCATTTTTTTCGTTATCAAACTTATATCCTTCTAAAAATACTCTCAGCAACTCTGACAATTTTTCTGTTTCTTTTGTAGCATTATCTTTTACTTCCATAAAACGACGATAAGCTTTTGAAAACAGAAAATTATATTCTTTTTGAGTCAATAGTTTATCTATATTTTCCTTGTAATAGTCATAGAAAGATAAATTGAACTCCAACATTTTTGAAACACCTGTTTCTTCTAAATTTGAAAACAAATTTTTTACTACACTTAAATATGGAGAAGAAAAGTTTTCTTTAAAACTTTTATCTAATAAACTATAACTAATATATGTTTTTTCTCTTGCCCTAGTTAAAGCTATGTAAGCAACAAACTCTTCATCTATAAGAGCTGCTTCAGTTGTAGGTGATATGAATAAGTTCTTCTCAAAAAAATCTTCTTTATCTTTATCATCTAATAGTCCATGTTTTTTTGATACTGGGAGTACATCTTTGTTAAATCCTATAACAAACACTACCTTTTTATTCTCAACTTTTGCCAAGTCCATAGATGACATTATTATTGCTTCGTTAATTTCTGGAATTGATCTATAGTTTATCGTTTTTAATCCCATAATTGCCAATTCTACAAATTTTTCATACTCAATTTTTTCATCACCAAATTTATCCGTAATGTTGTTTAGAAGCTCTAGAGTTTTTTTATAGACTTGACGATCAATACTGTCTATCTTCAACTCCTCGATATTCTCATATTCACCATCTTCTTTATCTAAATACATTTGAATATTACAATAATTAAATAATTCTTCTATTTTTTTAATATAACGCTTGGTTTGGGTATTTTTGAACTTAGAGACCATTTCTATTTTTTCTAGTAATTCCAATAAAATACCTTTGCAAAGTTCAAAAATAAAACTATCAATATCAGCACTCTTGGAAATAAGCTCTGACTTTTCCAAACCCTTTTTGCTATATATTAAATTTGTATTTAATATATTTTCTAATTTATCAATAGAAACCACCTTAACTCCTGCGAACAGTGATTTTAATGTGATTTTTTTATTTCCAATATTTACTAATTTTGGTGATAGTGATATTACTTCTTCTAATTGCTCATTAGATGTTTGAGAAAAAGTTTCCTTAATTTCTTTAGTTGTTAGATTTACATTATTTCCTGTTAGAAGATAACTTACTACTTTTCTACGATAAATATTTTCAAAATCTGTCAATCTAGTTTTTAAAATATTTAAAAGTCCCGCTTTAAAGTCTAAGTTTTCAAAATTCAATACTAAATCTAAAAATTTTATTAATCTATGATTACTTACATTTAAGTTTTTATCAAGGTACACATCTAAATTATAATCTCTAAAAATAGTCATGTAATTTTCATATGTATTATCTCGATAGAGAATTGCTATATCTGTATTTTCTATGCCTTTTTCTAATCTCAATTTCAAAATTTGACGTGCAACTTCTTTTACTTCTAACTCTTTGTTTTTTGCACAAATAAGCTTAATACTATTATCTAGCTCAAACTTGTCTTTAAAATTCTTATAGTATTTAGTTGCTAATACTCTATTAGCTTTACCTTCAAAACGAGTTTCGTGCTTTTGGTATAGTTCATATGTTGTTACTAATTCTTCTTGTACTTGCATTTTTATTGGAACTACTTGCTCTTTATTTTCAGTAAATGCTATAATATCTAATTCCACATCCTTATTACGGCGTAATATTTCATTTATACTGGCCATCATTTCATGAGATTTTCTGAAAATATCAAGTTTATACTTATCATCTTTATAGACACCAACTAAATAAAATGGTTTATATTTTATTTTATCTAATTCGTAACCAGCAACTAACTGGGATAAATCTACATTGAAATATCTATTAGCATCAGCAATAACACTAAGAACTACTTTTTTTGATTTTAAAATCAATTTTTCTATATAACTATATTCTTGAGCTGTAAAATTATAATATGCATCTATATAAAATATATATTCACTAAGATCTACATATTGAGAATAAAGCAAAAGTTCATTTATATAATCTTGCTTATCATATGTAAAAGTGGCTTTTAATAATTTTGTATACTCCACATAAAATTCTAATATCGCTTCTAATTTTTCACGTCGCGCCTTCTCTAAATTAGAATTTTTTTCTAAATACTCTTCTAGACTATTAACACTGATCTGATAATCCTTTAATTCCGTAATAATTTCTTCTACTACTTCTATAAAATTACTATCATTTAGAATACGTTTTACTAGAAAATTATCACTATTTTTCAAATTTTGTGCTGCTTTATAAAAGTAAAATGGTTTTATATCTTCCCCCAACCTTTTCAAGTCATCTAAACCTAAAAGTTGACCTAGCTTTTTCGTCAAACTTGAAAAATTCATAACATCTATATTGAAGGTTCCTCCAAACTTTTCACAAAGTATTGTTTCAAAATTAAAGCTATTTTGTTCTGGGGTAAGAATTATTATCTTATTTGCATGTCTATTTTTTTCAATATCTTCTAGCATAAAGTGCGTTTTCCCAAAACCACTTGGAGCTATTAATAATTCTAAATTCATAACTACCTCCTTCAAAAATTATCTTTATGTTATCCTGACTCAAGCTACTATACATTCTATACTCCAGAGATTTTTACTTTAGCATAGTTATTTTTTGAGTAGACTTCTAATTTCGGTCTTATTCTTTCTTTTAATTCACTAACATGCGAAATTATACCTATATTTCTACCATAAGATTGCAACTCTATCAATGTCGTTATCGCAGTATCTAAGGTTTCTGCATCAAGAGAACCAAATCCTTCATCAATAAATATGGTCTCAAGAGAAATCCCACCACTTTCATTTTGAATAACTTCTGCTAATCCAAGTGCTAATGATAGTGATGCAAGGAATATCTCACCACCTGAAAGTGAGCTTACTACTCGTGAACTATTTAAATAAACATCATAGATTTCTATATCTAACCCCTGTAGTCCGCCCCCTTTAGCTCTTTCTATCTTTCTTTCAAATCTATATCGTTCATCTGTCATCTGTAATAATCTCTTAGTTCCTGCTTCTAATATAAGATCTAAGTAATAACCTTGAACATATGTTTCCAGGGATTTTTTACTTTCTGTTTTCCCACTAATTACATTACTTAAGGCAAAAACTTCACGTGCTGTACTCATGTTTTTTTCTAAAATTGTGAACTCTTTTGATAGTTTTTCTAAAAGATTAGTATTACTTTTAAACTTAGTCTTTATAATAGCAACTTTTTCAGCGCAATCCATCATTTTTTGTTCTTTTATTGATAATTCTTGTGCATAATTTTCTAAATTTGGTCGTTCTTTATTATGTAATTCTTCTTCTAAGCGCTGAATATTATCCAAAATTATTTTTAATCTATCTTCATAAAATTGAATTTCATTTTTATAGCTCTCAATATCATCTAATTTCACCAAATCATCTTTAGCTATTTCTAAACTATTATAATATAATTTTAGTTTTGAATCTTTGAATTTTTCTATTATATTTTCTATAGTTTTTTCAACTTCTAATATATTTTTGTTGCTATTTTTCAGCTCTACTGTTAATTCTTTTTCTTTTAACATCAAGTTAGTTTTCGTTATTTGGTAAAGTTCTTTTTTTTCATCATAATTTAACACTATTTGTTTTTGTTTTTCATAATATTGTTCAAACTCATCTAAAGAAATATCAATATTTTCCGTATATTGTTGTTTTTTAGCTTGAGCTATTCCAAGTTTTTCTTTATACTCCGATTCAAATGATATTAGCGAGTTCAATTTTTCTAACTTTTCAGCAAGTTCATTTCTGCAATTTGAGACCTTTTCTATTTTTTCAAAAGTAATTTTTCTCTCATTATCTTCATTCTTTTTCTCCACTACAAATTGTTCAAGTTCCTCTTTTGAAGAGAAATTAACTTCTATTTTTTTACTTGCTAACTCCTCTTGTAAGCTACTTAAATCTTCTTTTTCTTTAACAATCAGTGTTTCTAAGCGAATAATGTTTTTTGTAATATTGTCTAATTCATTTTTATCGTCTTCATTCTCTATTTTTACTACTTGTTTTACAGTCGGAAGTTTTTCGATTTTTTGTTGACAAAGTGGACAACAATCACCTTCATGTAGATGTACCAAAAATGTATTTAATATTTCTTGTTGTTTATTTTTTTCTAATTCTAGAATTTTTTGTTCTAGTTCTTTTTGTCTACTATTGGCTAGACTTAGTTCCGTTTGCTTTTCTTCCAAATCTGCAGCTTTAATTTTTATAGTATTCTCTAAATTTCGAAAATCTTCTAATTTTTCTACTTCTGTCTCTTTTTTCAAAATATCAAGTTTTAATTTTCCTATACTATTTTCTAAAATATTAAGCTCTTCTTTATATTCTTCTAAATTTTCATTATAATCACTTACTTTTTTTTCTAATTTTTCTATTGCGATTTTTGTATCTTCTATACTCTTTAACTTTTCACTATACAATACAATATCTTTTTCTACTTGATAGAAAAATTCTATATTTTCATAAAAATAGTTATAACGAGCTATCTCTTCTCGAATATCGTTGATACTATCATTTTGAGTTAATATTTCTTCACCTAATTTTTTATTTTCTTCAATTTTTTCAGCTAATATATGCTGCTCTTTAGATAATGTTTCTTTATTTTTAGCCAATTGCTCTTTTTTATTTAGGTAGCTATAATAATCTAATAATTTATCTTTATTTTTTTCCAGTTCTTCTAGCTTTTCAACAATATTTTTTAACTGTGATATTCTTTTTTTATCCTCTAATAATTTTTTATGTGAATCTTTATTTGCTTCTAGAGTATTAAACTTATCATTTAACTTATCTAACTCGTTATATTCAATTTTTAATTTTGTTAACTCATCTTCTAAATATTTTTGATTTTCTTCTAATTCATTAACTTCGTTCTTTTGCGTAACTAGTTGTGCTTCTACTTCTTCAAAATCACTTTCTTTTAAAAATTCGATTTTTGGTAAATCTTTTTCAAAATCAAATTTCTCAAATTTTGTAGCTAACTCACGTTCTTTTAATTTATAATTACTATCTAAAGTTTTAGCAAAATTTTGTAACTTATCTACAAATTTTTGATAAAAATGTGTATTAAATAATGAACGTAAAACTTCTTTTTTTTCGTTAGAATTTGATAATAAAAACTCTTTAAACTTACCTTGTGGTAAAATTATAATTTGACAAAATTGTTTATCATCTAGTCCAATAATTTGTTCTACTTTCTCTTTTACATCATTTTCCTTAGTTGCAAGAATAGTTTCTATTCCAGCGTTTATCTCCATTAAACATACTTTTCCAGAAGTAAGATTTTTGTTTCCTGTTTTTAGATATGCTAACGTTCTTTCTATTCGATAATGTTTTCCTTGTAATTCAAAATCAAAAATCACAATTGTTCTGTTTTTATCATCTGCCGTTTTGGTTCTAAGAGATGCTATATCTTTACCACTAGTTGTTTTATTATATAATGCATAGACAAAAGCATCGAATAAAGTAGATTTACCAGAGCCTGTCTTGCCTGTTATTAAAAACATAGGCTCGTTTATTATTTCATTCCATTGTATGACCTCGTGCTTATACGGTCCAAACTCTCTAAGTTCAAGCCTAATTGGTTTCATCTTGCTCTACCTCTCCTATTATTTGTTCTAATACGTCTCTTTGTGTACTTGTTAAAGTATCTAATACCTGTTCTTCATAAAAACTTTCTATAAGTTCTAATGGATTTTTTTTAAGCATTTCCTTATTTACAGAATTCTTCGAACTATCTAATCTTTTCGCCTTTGATTTAAGCAACAATGTATTTGGATAAAATTCTTTTATACGTGGCATAGGGTCTGTAACACCCTCTAACTTACCTAATTCCATACTAAAATAGTCATTCTCTTTATCAAATTTATCTAAATATTCTTTAGAAAAAATTTCATCATAATCTGCAACAATATTATGCATTTTTCTTTTTTGCTTAATTGGGATAAATCTATCATCAAAGTTTTCTTTTGTTAATTCTATTAAACGCACACCTTTTCCCTGGTTACTTTCTGAAAATGAATATGCTAGAGGGCTACCGCTATACCTAATACGTTCTTCATCTAAAGCATTAGGATTATGTAAATGCCCTAACGCTACATAATCAAACTTTTCAAAAACATTCACACCAACATTTTCTACAGTTCCTATAGAAATTTCTCGCTCGGAATCTGTTGGCTCTGCTCCGGCCACAAAAGTATGCGCCACCAAAATATTAATTCGACTTTCATCTAAATTCTTATATATTTCGTCAACAACTCTTTTTGTCGCAGTATGATGTGTAGTCAGTTTGTCATCTTCAAAATAAACTTTTGCTTCATAAGGTTCAAAATATGGTAATAGATAGATATCTGCATCTTTGTATTGTATTTTATGGAAAGCATCTTCTAGCTGTGTTGCTAAATAAAAGTTATGCTTACTAAACCACGCTTGACCAACAGCCAAACGTTCACGGCTATCATGATTTCCACTAATTGCAAATATAGGTAAATCACATTCGATATTAATTTTTATCAACAGTTCCTGCAATAATGTTGTAGCTTCTCTACTAGGAACACTTCTATCATATAAATCACCAGCTATTATTATAAAATCCAAATCTTTTTCTTTTAGTTCTTCTATTAGATTATTAAGTACAAACTCTTGATCGCCTAATAAATCTACTTGCTGTAATTTTCTACCTATATGCCAATCAGCCGTATGTATAAATTTCACCCTACTACCTCCAAAATTTCTGTCTATTATATTATATCAAAAATAGTACTATAAAAAAACAAGCCGAGGATATTTTCTCGACTTGTTTTTTGTTATTTTCCAAATAATCTTTGAATATCATTCCATGTTACAGCAAGCATAAGTGCTACCATTAATAATCCAAACGCAATAGTTAAATAATATTGAGCTTTTTTATTAATTGGACGTTTGAAAATTGCTTCATATATTACGAAAATAATTCTACCACCATCTAGCACTGGAATTGGAATTAGGTTCATAAGTCCTAAGTTTACACTTAAAATACCTGTCCAACGAAGCACTGTTACTAAACCACTTTTTGCTGCATTACTAGACATTTCATAAATTGCAACTGGTCCTCCAAGTTGATCTAAACTAAATCCACCTGTAAATAGCGATGCAAATAGATTTATTATTGCAGTAAAAATCATAGTTCCGTAAAATAATGTTTGTTGCAACCCATACTTAATTGAACCTAGGAAATCTTTCTTAGTTTCTTCAAATTTCCCTATACCTAGCTTATATGTTTTTGTTTCTTTACCTTTTGATTTTACTATTTCTTCTTTTGGAGTCACTTTAAATTGTTTAATTGATCCATCACGTTCAACCTTTAAGGTTAATTCTGCACCATTAGACTCTGTAACCTTTTGGACCAATCCTGTCCATGTATCTACTGAAGAACCATTTACTTCCGTAATCTTATCACCTTTTTGCAGACCTACAACTTGAGCTGGCGAGTCTGCTGCTACAAAGCCAAGTTTAGCTTCATTATTTTGAACGGGAACTCCTGTATAAAGAGCTAATCCAACAAATATAACTGCAGCTAAGATGAAGTTCATTAAAGGACCTGCAAATAATGTCCAGAACTTTTTCCCCCATGAATGCGATGAAAACATTCTTTCTACTGGAGCTACTTGTTCTTCCATTCCACTAAAAACAACACAAGCATCTTTTCTTACTTCATAACGTTCTAATCCATCCCCAACAAAACCTTCGATAAACATATCATATGTTAAATCAAATTCATTTAGTTCTACTGGTAAAAGATCCATATTATTAGTTTTATCTAAAACTATTTTTTCTACCTTATCATTTTCGTCTAACTTAAGGTTAACTTTCATTCCTTTTTTTAAGTCATATACCGATACATCATTATTAAAATCAAAAACATTATCTGGCATTTTTACATATCCACCAACAGGTAACAAACGAATTGTAAAGTTTGTTTCACCTATTTTTTTATGAAAAATCTTCGGTCCCATACCAATAGCAAATTCTTGAGCTAAAATCCCTGATTTTTTCGCAACTAAAAAATGACCAAATTCATGAATAGTTACTACTACAAAAAATATTAATATAAATGCTATTATTCCTTGCATCTAATGCTCCTCTCTATAATTACAATAAGTTTAATAATAAAATTAAACATGGTGCTGATAATATTACAGAATCAAATCTATCAAAAATCCCCCCATGTCCTGGAAGTAGATTACTACTATCTTTTACTCCATATTCACGTTTATATGCAGATTCAATCAAATCTCCAAATTGTCCAATAACACTTACTACTAATGTTATTCCAATAGCTACTGCTAAATTAGTGAAAATATTTGTTGCAAAATAAAATACTAAAGCTATTACTATTGATGATAAACTACCTATTACTGAGCCTTCTATTGATTTATTAGGACTAATTTTGGGAGATAATTTATTTTTTCCAAATTTCATACCACCTATATATGCAAAACTATCAGTAAACCAGATAGTAAGTAGTAAATACCCAATATGTGCTAAACTTAAATTTCTCAGCATGTATAATGAGTAAAAACCAACAAATACATATACTGTTACAAAAATAATAGAACCTATCTCTACAAGCTTTATTCTGTGTCCTGTAGCTACTACTACTCCTAACATACCGATTACCAATAAATATACTATACCATACTGTGATAAACCTAAAATTTCTTCACGCAAGTATAATAATGCTCCTGCTAACGATGATAGACCTAAGACAACTATGTTAGTTTCCTTAAAAGTCATTCTGACTATCTCATACATCGCCATTACCCCAAGAGCAAAAGTTGTGTATTTAAAATAGTCTCCACCTACACAAAGTAAAGGTAAAAATACTATTAACGCAGCTATTGCTGTTATTACTCTAGTTTTCATTTAAACCTCCAAACCTTCTGTCTCTACTCTGATATTCTAAAAGAGCTTTATAAAACTCCTCTTCTACAAAATCCGGCCATGCCACTTTTGTAAATATGAATTCACTATAAGCAATTTGCCAAAGTAAAAAGTTAGAAATTCTCTGTTCTCCCGATGTTCTTATTAAAAGATCTGGATCAGGAGTATCTTTTGTAAACAAATTATCACTAATCAACTGTTCATCTATTTCTTCTACTTTATACTCATCATTAATCGCACCTTGAGCAATTTTTTTCACTGCAGTCACTATCTCATCTTTCGAACCATAATTAAGTGCAAAAATCAACTTAAGACCTGTGTTATTTTTAGTTTGTTCAACAGCATCTTCTACAGCTTTTCTTGTATTTTCTGGTAGTTTCTCAACTACACCTATAACTTCTACTTTAACATTATTTTCCATAAGTTCTGGCATAAAACTCATAAACATTTTCTCAGGTAAATCCATCAAATAGCTTACTTCTTCCTTAGGTCGTGCCCAATTTTCTGTTGAAAAAGCGTATAATGTTAAATATTGTATTCCTAATTTTGATGCATATTTAGTAATTTTTTTTACAGTTTGCATCCCCTCATAATGCCCTTTGACTCTTGGCATATTTCTTTTTTTAGCCCAACGCCCATTACCATCCATTATTATCGCAACATGCGTCGGTATTTTTTCTAATTTCTTTTCTTCAATTTTTTCTTCAAGTCTATTTTTCTTAAAAAAGTTAAACATAATACCTCCTAAGCAATACACTTCATTATATCATATTTACTTTATAGTTGTACAATAAATTTTATTTTTATCTATTTAATAGATTTTCTTCATTAAATTAATAAACTGTCTTTAATTACAAAAAATTATTATATCTCAGAAATTTTTTGAATACCTCTGCAAAGGTCTTGTCGATACTAAATATCTCTATTTTTCAAAAAAATTCTAAAAAAATTTAATTTTTGTATTGCATTGTCAGAAAATTTATGCTAGAATATAGTCATTCATTAATTGATGCGATGAAAAGTAGAATTTTATAAAAAACTTTTAGAGAGTTCTTGGCTGGTGAAAAAGAACAGTTAGTTATAAAACGAATGGACTTGGAGCATTTAGTATTTTTACTACGGGTTTGCCCGTTATAGCAAAAGTTATGTTAGTGACTTACTGAGGTATAATAAGCAATTATTATATAAATAAAGGTGGTAACACGGTTAGACGTCCTTTAGCGCAAGCTAGAGTACGTCTTTTTTTCATATAAAGAAAGGAGCATATTATGATTAATCTAAATGGTGTGGGGAAAACTTTTCATCAAAAAGGACGAGAAATAGTTGCCTTAAAACCCACAACTCTTCATATTAAACAAGGTGAAATCTTTGGTATCGTTGGATATTCTGGTGCTGGTAAAAGTACCTTATTAAGATGTATCAACTTACTTGAAACACCATCTTGTGGTGAGGTCATCGTTGACGGTCAAATAGTCAATAAACTTAATAGAACTGATTTACGTCTTTATCGTCAAAAAATAGGAATGATTTTCCAACAATTTAATTTACTTAGTTCTAAAACTGTTGCTGAAAATATTGCCTTTAACCTAAAAGCTGGTGATGTTGATCCAAAGGAAATACCTAAGAGAATTGATGAACTGTTAGAACTTGTAGGCCTTACCGACAAAAAAAATGTCTATCCTAATCAACTATCTGGTGGACAAAAGCAACGTGTAGGTATTGCTAAAGCATTGGCTAATAATCCTAAAGTTCTACTTTGCGATGAAGCAACAAGTGCATTAGACCCTATCACTACAAAACAAATTTTAACGTTGTTAAAAGAAATAAATAAAAAACTTGGATTGACTATTATTTTAGTTACCCATGAGATGGAAGTTATTAAACAGATTTGTGATAACGTAGCTGTTATGGAAAATGGTCAAATTATCGAACAAAACTCTGCGTATGAAATCTTCTCAAATCCTACAACAAAACTAATGAAAGAATTCATTTCTAATCTTCATAGTGATGATGATTTTGAAGAAAGTCTAGTTGCAAGAAGTAAGGAAGAAACAATTATTAAAGTTATCTTCAAAGGAGATGCAGCTAAAGAACCACTTATTCAAACATTAGCTAATAAATATAATGTTACTACTAATATTCTAGCTGGTCGTATTGAATATATTCAAAATAAGCAACTAGGTAGCTTAACTTTTTCTGTTGATGGTGAAGTGAAAAAATGTGCGGATTTCATCAATTATTTAGTTGATAACGTAGAAGATGTGGAGGTGAGAGTCTATGGAAAATAATCTTAGTCTAGCTGAACAATGGAAAGCTCTTCAACCCGAACTTTTGAAAGCATTTGGTGACTCGCTTTATATGATTGGTGTATCTATTGTCATTACTGTTATCGTTGGGTTATTTCTTGGAATTGTTTTATTCTTAACAAGCAACAGGTTATTATTTAAAAATGTTTTTATTTATAAAACTGTTGATTTTATAGTTAATACTATTAGATCTATTCCATTTATCATTTTACTGGTATTCTTAATACCACTTACTTTACTATTAATTGGAAAATCAACGGGACCTACTGGTGCAATAGTTCCACTTACTGTGGCTGCTATTCCATTATTTACTCGTCTTGTTGACACATCACTTAATGAGATTGATTATGGGGTTATTGAATCTGCTGTTGCTTCTGGGGCATCTATTCCACTTATTGTAAAAGAAGTTCTGATACCTGAAGCAATGTTTGGAATTATTCAATCTATTACACTAACACTAATTAACCTTATTGCATTTTCTGCAATGGCTGGTGTTGTTGGTGGTGGCGGTATAGGAGACCTTGCCATTAGATATGGTTACTACCGCTTTGATAACTTTACAATGTGGATTACAGTTATTTTATTAATTATCTTAGTCCAAATTACTCAATATATAGGAAATTCTATTTCAAAACAATTTAAAAAAAATTAATCTAAAGGAGATTTTATACTATGACAAAACTAAAAAAAATATTAACAATTGCATTCACTGCATTATTAGCAATTACACTTACTGCATGTGGAGCTTCTAGCTCAAACTCTAACTCTAGCGAGAAAAAAGAAATTAAAATTGGTGCTACATCTGGACCATATGCTGATATGGTTAATAAAGGTCTTAAACCTTTACTTGAGAAAAAAGGTTACAAAGTTACTGTTACTGAGTTTTCTGATTATATTCAACCCAATAAAGCTTTAAACAATGGTGAAATAGATGCTAACCTATTCCAACACAAAATTTATATGAAAAAATTTGCTGAAACTAATAAAATGGATTTAACAGCGCTTGTACAAGTACCTACTGCTCCAATGGGATTATATTCTGATAAAGTTAAAGATTTAAAAGATTTACCAGAAGGTGCTGAAGTAACTTTACCAAACGACCCATCTAACGCAGCTCGTGCTTATGCTTTATTAGCTGCTGCTAACGTAATCAAAATCAAACCTGATACAGATGTATTAAAAATAACAAAAAATGATGTTATTGAAAATCCAAAAAATCTTAAATTTACAGAATTAGAAGCTGGACAACTTGCGCGTTCATTAAGTAGTACTACCTTAGCTGCTGTTCCTGGTAACTTTGCTCTTGCTGCTAAATTTGATTTAACTAAAGCATTAATCTTAGAAAAAATGAACGACAACAACCGTAACAACGTAGTAGTAACAACTGCAAACAAAGATAAACAATTCGCTAAAGATTTAATAGAAATTGTTAACTCAAAAGAATTTGATGAAATTATTGATAAAGAATTTAAAGGTTTTGATAAACCTTCAAAATAATATTTAGGATGTGATTAAATATGAAAATTGAACTATCTAAAACAATTAAAAATATTCCAGAAAATGTTTTTTACCCGATTTTCAAATTAATCTCTGACGAAAGTTCAAATGGTAATCCATTATTAAATGCGGGTATCGGAGTTCCCGACTCTGATACCCCTGAACTTTTATTAGAAACTTTAGAAAAATCTATAAGAAAACCTGAAAATATGAGATATGGAGCATTTGATGGTAAAAATGAACTATTAGAAGAGATTTCTCATTGGTTAAAGAAAACATATAATATAGATGCTAATCCTAAAGATGAAATTGCTCTAGTCTTTGGTACTAAAGCTGGTTTATCTAGTCTACCTTCTATAATACTAAATCCGGGTGATACTACTCTCCTACCTGTGCCTAGTTATCCAGACTATATACAAGGAATTGCTCTTGCTGGAGCTAATATAGAAGAAATAATATTAAAAGAAGAAAACAGTTATCTAGTAGATTATTCTTCTATTTCTTCTGAATTGGCTGAAAAAGCTAAATTAATATTTCTAAATTATCCATCTAATCCTATTGGAGCTGTAGCAACTAAAGAATTTTATGAAGAAACGGTTCAATGGGCTGAAAAAAATAATATCATTGTTATTCAAGATCATGCTTACTCAGATTTCTATTATAAAGAAGGCACTTCACCTTGTTTTATGCAAACAGCAGGAGCTAAAGAAGTTGGAGTTGAATTCTTCTCTTTTTCAAAAAATTTCTCAATTTCTGGACTACGTATAGGTTTTGCTGTTGGTAATAAAGAAATTATAAAGGCCCTTCGTGAATATAATACTATATTCCATGCGAATATTTATGGTGCTGTCCAAGATACCGTAATTACAGCTCTTCGAAATCATAGTGAGTTAACTGCACATATCAAAAATACATATAGAACTCGTATAGAAAAAATTACTAAAAAGTTGGATGAATTAGGTTATTCTTACTATAAACCTGAAGGTGGTATTTTTATTTGGTTAAAAGTTAAAGAAGGATTTAATAGTCAAGAGTTCTTCGAATTACTTCTCAAAAAATATCGTATCGTAACTATGCCGGGACATGTATTTGGTAGTGGTGGTAAAAACTACATACGTTTAAGTTTAAGTCTTTCTGATAATCAGATTGATACATTAATAAAAAAACTTGAACAACTTAATAAAGATTTATAAAAAAGAACAAGTCATCATTCATTTGAAAGATGACTTGTTTCTTTTATAATTTTGGTATTTGAATTTTCTGACCAGCTGTAATATTATTATTTTCTATATTATTTGCTTCTTTTATTTTATTAACACCATTTTGTGCATTTGCTTCTCCATAAGCAGCTGAAGCTATACTAAATAGTGAATCTCCAGATTTTATAACATAATCTTGGCCAACTGTTGGTGTGCTACCTGTTGTGGCGTTATTATTATTATTATTATTATTGTTTTGATTATTACCATTATTATCATTATTACTTTTGTTCTGTTCTGAATCTTTATCATTAGAACTTTTTTCTTCCTTAGCTTTAGGAAGATTGTCATTTGTTACCTTTGTTTCTTCTGGCACTTTTGCCACCTGCTCAGTTGTTTGTGTTGTTGCATGTTTAGATTTTCCACCTAGTGCATTACTTAAGCTAGTTATCCCAACAAGAATTAATGGAGCTAAAACTACAAATATAACAACAAGAATTATATTCTTTAAATTATTTTTTTTCATTTTTACCCTCCACAGATTATTTCACTTCTTCAAAATAATCGTGGTAATATCCGCCTACTTTTCCACTATTATCTTTAATAAATATATATTCTTCTGTTTCATTAACTACTTCATATACTTTACCAACTGTTAACATATCGCTAACTTTAAATTTTTCTGCATCAGTATGTTTAACTATTACTTTTTTAGACATTATATATCCTCCTTCTGCTCTACATTTTTATTTTATTATATTATAACTATTTTTTCAATTATTTGAATACCTAATATATTATTTTCATAACAAAATATAAGCTTTATTTATCATATTTTCTTTCTTTTTATACTTGAAACAAATACAAAAACAATTAATGATAACATCAAAGAAATTACCACAGGTTCAATTACTTTTATTACATAGATATTTTTAAAAACTATATAACTCGTTAACCCTACTAAAATTGATGACATTGCTCCGTATTTTTCTGCACCTTTCCAATATAATCCTAATAAGATAGGCCATAAAAATGTTGATTCTAAACCACCAAAAGCAAATAAATTAACATTTACTATTAGACTAGGTGGTCGCATACTAATAAACATTATTAAAATTATTACAAGTATATTGATACTATAGACAAATATTGGAATTTTTCTTCCTACTATTTTCTCTTTTATTACTTTAGTACTAAAAAGTACATCTTTTATTAAAGCTGAAGATATTAATAAAAACTGAGCATTTACAGTAGTTATTATCGCTGCCATTGGTGCAGCTAGGACTAAAGCAGCTAAATACCACGGTAATACCTTAAGTGTAATAATTGGAATAACAGAATCATAATCTTTAATATCAGGAAATACTCCTCGCGCCATAACTCCAATCAAGTGAACTCCAAACATAACTATGAAAATTACAATACTTCCAATAATTATCGATTGTTTCAAACTTCTTTTGTTTTTATAAAGCATTGAATTAATAGCTATTTGAGGAATACCGATAACTCCAACACCAACTAAAACCCAAAATGACGATACATAGCTCGGTGTTAAGCTTCCATTCGCTCCAAAAGGAGTTAAAATTTTCTCATTTATATTCAATAAATTACTAGTAATATTCTCTATTCCACCACCATAACTAATTACTGAATACAGTAATATAATAGTAGAGAAAATCATAATCAATCCTTGAATCATATCTGTAATTAGAATATTTTTTAATCCACCAAAAACTACACAAAAAATAATTATAATTGAGATTACTACAATTCCTGTTTTATAATTAATTCCCATAAAAGCTACAAGGAGTTTTGCTCCGCCAACCCACTGAGCTGACATAGCAGCAATTAAAAAGACAATCATTGCCAATGTTGACAAGTAAGCAACTATCTTAGATTTATATCTATTTTTTAAATATTCACTAATAGTTATTGCATTTATTTTTTGAGCTGCAGCTTTAAATTTTTTAGCAAGTACAAGCAAAACAAAATACCCAGTAACAACCTGAATAACCGCAAGAAGAACCCATCCATAGCCTAATTTATATGCCACACCAGGGCCACCTAAAAATGTAGAAGCAGAACCATATGTAGACATTAAAGTTATGGCTAATACTATTCCACTAACACTTCTATCAGCTAAATAATATTTTTCAAAAAATCCACCATGATGATTCTTAGCAGCTCTATTTAAAACTAAAGGTAATAGAATTATGCTAAAAAAGATAACTCCAAATAACATAATAATTTTATAATCTACATCATATTTCATTATTTTCTCTCCTCTTTTATCTCTTTATTGAATAATAGATTTGTAAAAATAACTACTAAAATTATTATGAATATACTTACTACTACAGAACTGTAGAAAAACCACTCAGGTAATCCTAGTATATATTTATAATCTTTGACCTCTACATTTCTATACTTAATGTAAGCAAAGTAGTACCAAAGTGCAAAATGTATAACCACTAAGCCTACTGCAACAACTCCCTCTTTTCCTTTTAACTTATCCATTTATTTTCCCCTATAATACTTCTTATTATGTTATATATTTTTTTATAATATACCTTCATAAAATCAACAACTATACTTCCTAACAGTAACCCAGCAATAACATCACTCAAAAAGTGTGCGCCTAGTACTACTCTAGATATCGGTACAGCTATTATTGCAAATGTAGCTAACATCGATAAAATTTCTTTCTTATTGATTATAAACAATAATGACAAGAAAAATACAACGATTATCGTTGAGTGCCCACTCGGAAAACTATAGCCACTAAATACTTCTGGTAATGGCCTTACCCTTTGAACTGTATATTTGATGACGAATAGAAATAAACCACCAAAACCTGCACTAAAAAATATAAATATTGCTTTTTTAGGCTCTTTTATCCAAAGTAAAAAGGCAGATAATAAAACCATAATTAAAAGTAATATTTTGTCATTAAAAATTGTAGATATAATTTTGGCTGTTTGTCCTAAAATCTTTATTTGTAACAAATTAGATGTAATAACATCAAACTCATTAGTTGGATAGTATACAGCTACAAATACTAGCAATAAGAATAGTATTATTTTCAAGTAAGTAAAAATCTTAATGTTTCTCATTTTACATTTTACCTCCTACTACCTTTAAAATCTTCTTGTAAAAGTCATCTACACTATTTATAACTTTCTTTTCTTCTTTATATCTTTTCATTGCATCTTTATATTGAGCTAGATTGTTATAAAAATCATCTATCTCACTTAATTTTAATGATGAAAATTCTTCTTCTGACACTACTTTAGCAAAACCATTTTTTTCGAAGAAACGAGCATTTTCTATTTGATCTCCTCTACTTTGATTAGTACCTAATGGAACCAATATAGCCGGCTTTTCTAAAGCTAAATATTCATATAAAGCATTTGCTCCAGCACGCGAAATAGTAAAGTCTACTATTTGAAATACATCAAATAACTCCTGTGCTAAAAACTCGTACTGACAATATCCTTCTGCTTTTATATCTTTATTTAATAAATTTTTCCCTACTAAATGAACAATTTGATATTTTTTTGTTAGTTCTTCTATATTATTCCAGATATAATCATTTAATATTTTAGAACCTAGTGATCCTCCCATTATTAAAATAACGGGTTTTTCTCTGTTAAAATTACAGAATTTATAGCCTGCTTCTTTATCACCCTTATAAATATCATCTCGCACAATAGCCCCAATTAAACTAGCCTTACCTTTAGGCAGATATTTTAAAGTATCCTCAAAAGTCGTAAAAATATGATTACTAAACTTAATATTAATCTTATTGGCAAGACCTGGAGTTAAATCCGATTCATGGAGTATAACTGGAATTTTTAAAACTCTAGCTGCTAAACAAACAGGTACACTAACAAATCCCCCTTTTGAAAAAACAAACTCTGGTTTTTCCTTTTTTAAAATAAAAATGGAGTCTATAATCCCTTTTAAAACTTTAAATGGGTCTATAAAGTTTTCCCATGAGAAATATCTTCTTAATTTTCCAGAACTAATTTCATGGTACTCTACACCTGAAATTTTTTCTATCATTTCCTTCTCTATCCCTTTTTTGCTACCAATATATGAGATTTGATAGCCATTCTTTCTAAATTCTGGAATAAGCGCCACATTAACTGATACATGTCCTGCAGAACCTCCTCCAGTAAAAAGGATTTTATTCACTATTACTTTCTCTCTTTCATCTTTTTCTCTAATTTTTCTTCAACATTTTTTGGAACAAATTTTGATAAATCTGCACCAAATCCAGAAACACCTTTTACTATACTAGAACTTATAAATGAATATTGTTTATTAGCCATCATATAAAAAGTTTCTATATCATCATCTAACGCTTTGTTCATAAATGTTAGCTGCATCTCATACTCAAAATCTGAGACTGCCCTAAGCCCTCTTACTATAACACTCGAACCTACTTTCTTGGCATAATTTACTAATAATCCTGAAAAAGAATCCACTCTTACATTATCTAAACCTTTTATTGTTTCATGTATCATGTTTTCTCTTTCTTCTAATGTAAATAAATATTTTTTATCAGGATTAACTAAAATTGCTACTATAACTTCGTCAAATAATTGAGCGCTTCTAGTTATTATATCAATATGCCCATAAGTTATTGGATCAAAACTTCCTGGTACAATTGCAATTTTTTTCTTCATTACTATTTCTCCACGTATTCAAAGATTACTATATCAGTAATTCCATATTCTTTTTCTTTTACTATTTCTAAGTTTACCGATTCAATAGAGATATTTTCATCTTTGCTTTTTTCACATACTATTAAACAATGTTTATTACAAACATTATTCTCTAATATAGATTTTAAAGCAAGATCAACTAATCCTTTATCGTACGGCGGATCTAAAAAAATCAAATCAAATTTTTCTTCTTTTTTTCCTAAGATTTTTAATGCACGTTTATAGTCGTTTCTATAAACATCATAATTATTCTTTGGAATACGGCACTTTTCTATATTTGAATGTATCGTTTTTATTGCACTACTACTGCCATCAATAAAGACTGCATACTCTGCGCCCCTACTCAAGCCTTCTATTCCTAGAGCACCTGTTCCTCCAAAAAGATCAAGGATGCGTCCGTCACAATGTAACATATTGAATAGATTTTCTTTTATTTTATCTGTTGTTGGACGTGTGTTCATCCCATCAACCGAATTTAATTTGATAGATTTATATTTACCAGCTATAACTCTCATTATTCCTCACTCTAATATAATAATTATCAAGTTTTATAGTCATATATATATCTTATTAAGATATACCCAATAAATAAGGGAGATTTTGCCTTTAGCTTGTCTCCCCTAAATTATATATTTCTAACTCTATGAAATTTCATGTTGTTTGGACATTTTTTCTAGATTTTCGAAACTTAAATGTAAGTTAGACATTTCCGAAATTTCTATTTTCTTTACAAATTTCTTTTTCTTTAAGTCTTCTATTATGCTGTCCATTCGATTTTCATCAACATATATACACGCATAACGTCCCCTTTTAGAATAAGAAATAAAATTTCCATACTTTTCTAATTTACTTAAATCTTTAAAACTTTTGAAATAGACATATATTCCTCGACGTTCTTTTTCAAATAATTCCATATTATCTCCTAGAAATGAGCCGTCGCATCTACACGGCCTTTTTCATCTATTTTTATAACTTTAACTTTTAACGTATCTCCAATTTTAACAACATCTTCTACTTTATTTACACGTTCAGCTGATAGTTTAGAAATATGAACCAATGCATCTACTCCTGGGAATAATTCTACGAAAGCTCCAAATTTTTCAATGCGTTTGACTTCTGCCAAATAAACTTCTCCAACTTCTGCCTCACGAGTTATATTTTCAATAATTTCGATAGCTTTATTAATTCCATCTATTTCAGGAGATGAAATAAATACTTCCCCTGTTTGTTCAATATCAATTTTAACCCCAGTTTTTTCAATAATTTCATTAATAACTTTACCACCAGAACCGATAACATCTTTGATTTTCTCTGGTTTAATTCTAATAATTTTAATCTTAGGTGCGAAAGTAGAAACTTCCTCACGTGGCTCAGAAATAATATTATTCATATGATCTAAGATTTGTAATCTTCCTACACGCGCCTGTTCCAATGATTCTTTTAAAATTTGTTCGCTTAATCCTTCAATTTTTATATCCATTTGAAGTGCTGTTATGCCTTCTGATGTACCAGCTACTTTAAAGTCCATATCTCCTAGATGGTCTTCCATACCTTGTATATCAGTTAAAATAGTATAGTGTTCATCTTTTTTTACAAGACCCATAGCTATTCCTGCTACTTGTGCTTTAATCGGTACACCAGCGGCCATAAGTGCCATAGACCCTGAACAAATAGTTGCTTGAGAACTTGAACCATTTGACTCTAAGATTTCCGATACAATACGAATAGTATATGGGAAATCTTCTTTTGAAGGGATAACTTGCGCTAATGCACGTTCTCCTAATGCTCCATGTCCTATCTCACGACGTCCTGGTGCTCGACTAAATCCTACTTCCCCTACAGAAAATGCTGGGAAGTTATAGTGTAACATAAATCTCTTATTTTCTTCTTGAGTTAAATCATCAATGATTTGCTCGTCAGATAGGTTACCTAAAGTCACTACACCTAATGATTGAGTTTGTCCACGAGTGAATAACGCTGAACCATGAGTTCTTGGAAGTACATCAATACGTGATGCTAATGGACGAATTTCTGTTAATGCACGACCATCTGGGCGAACTTTATCTTCTGTAATCTCACGACGAACTTCATCTTTTACAATTTTATCTAATGATAATTTTGCTTCTTTAACAATATCTAATTCATCTTCATCTGTTGCACGTTCTTCAAAGACTGCAAGTACTCTTTCCTTAACAACAGATATTGCTTCATCACGTTCTTGTTTATCTTTAATGGCAATTGCAGATTTCATTTCTGTTAATGATAATTCTAATACTTCATTATAGATATTTTCATCAATAACTTTTAACTCTACTTCCATTTTTTCTTGACCGATTTCATCAACTATTTGTTGTTGGAAAGCTATTAAACGCTTAATCTCTTCATGACCAAACATAATTGCATTAAGCATAACTTCTTCTGAAACTTCTTCTGCACCTGCTTCAACCATATTAATCGCATCTTTGGTTCCAGCAACTTTAAGATCTATTTTTGATTTTTCGAATTGTTCTACGTTTGGATTAATTACATATTCTCCATCAACATATCCAACAGTAACACCTGCGATAGGGCCTTTAAATGGAATATTAGAAACAGATAAAGCTAATGAGCTACCTAACATAGCTGCCATAACTGGATCACAATCATATTCTACTGATAACACTGTTGAAATAACTTGAACTTCATTTCTAAAACCATCTTCAAACAATGGTCTTATCGGTCTATCTATTAAACGAGCTGCTAATGTAGCCTCTGTTCCTGGACGTCCTTCACGACGCAAGAATCCTCCAGGTATTTTTCCAACTGCATACATTTTTTCCTCATAATTAACTGTTAATGGAAAGAAATCTACATCTTTTGCTTCTTTTGATGCTACCGCTGTAGTTAAAACAACAGTATCTCCATATTTTACAACAACTGCCGCATTGGCTTGACGAGCCATTTCTCCTAATTCAACAGTTAATTCTTTCCCAGCCCACTGTGTTGTATATATTTTTTTATCTTGAAACATCTTTATTTCCTTTCAACGCTTTTATTTCTATTTCTTTATATAAATCGACTATTTTATTATATCATGAATACTTTTATTTAGAAAGAAAAAAAGAGAAGTGAATCTTTAAAAATCAATTTTTCTGAATCACTTCTCTTTTTTATTAAGGTTTAATATATTTAATTAACACTATTTAGAATATTAAGTTAGTTGTATCTGATATAACTTGTATAAAATAAGTATTATCAGTATAAAAATAATAAATAATATAAAATATATTTTTTGTTTATTAGACATTCTATATATTTCCTTGAATTTCTTTTTCTAGAATATTTCTAGCATGTTCACATACTCTTGTAAAGTGTTGGATTAAGTCCATATAAACTACTCCAGCTGGGATTTCACAATCTCCATCTTTCATACGATCAGTATGTTTCTTACGAGCTGATTTTTCTAATGCGTATATATTTTCACAAGCCGCTAATGCTGCTCCTGCTATTGCAATGTTATTTTCCTCTAATGATTTAATCGTTTTTAGAATAATATCATTACATAATTCATACATCTCTTGAACTTCTGCTTTTGCATCATCAGAGAATTTTAATTTTTTCTTAATTTGATAATTTACCGAAGCAACAATATCACGTGCGTGATCTCCAATTCTTTCGATATCACGTGTTCCGTCTAATAAAATTGACGCTGCTTGTCCTTCTTTTGGACTTAATTTTTCTCTAAATAATAGAGTTAAATAATCTGTCATTTGTTCATCAAAATTATTAATTGCCTCTTCGTAAGTTTCTCCTTTTTCATTTAATGATTCTTCTCGAGTCATAAAATATTCTACTGCGTTACGTAAACTTTTCTTAGATAAAATAAGCATTTCAATAAATTCTTTTTGTACTTGACCCAGTGCGACCGCTGGTGCACTAGAAATAAGCGATTTGTCTAGGTATTGTGTACTGTATTTAATTTGTTCATCTTCCCCTGGAATCAACTTAGTTACAACAATTACTAATAACCAAATGAATGGAAATTGTAATACTGTATTAAGAATATTAAATGTACCATGGGCTGTTGCAATTGTCATCTTTGGATTTAACCCAAATGTAGTTTCTAAATAAGAAACAAACGCTGTATATGGTACTAAAGCTATTAAGCAAATAATAGTTCCTATTACATTAAACAGTACGTGAGATGCCGCTACACGCTTTGCTGCAATATTACTTCCTACCATTGCTAACGCTGCAGTTGTAATAGCAGTACCAATATTATCTCCGAATAACACAGGTAATGCTCCATTAAGATTTAATGCTGCATCAGCATATAAGTTTTGTAAAATCGCAATTGTAGCAGCTGATGATTGGATTAGAACTGTTAATAATGTCCCTACTCCAACTCCTACCCATGCACTATCATCAATATGTATAAGGATATTTTGGAACCACGCCATATCTTTCATAGGTCCCATGGCCGTTGACATCATTTTTAAAGCATAGAAAATTCCACCAAATCCAAAAATTACACGTCCTATACTATTTATTAATTTAGCACGGGTAAAGAATAAAAACGCTGCTCCTATAAAAATTAATGGTAGTGAGTATTTTGAAATATTAAAACCTATAATAAATGATGTTAATGTTGTTCCAATATTAGAACCCATAACTATCGCAATTGCTTGTTTAGTTTTTAATAGGCCTGCTCCTACTAAACTTATTGTGATAACTATTGTTCCAGTACTCGATTGAATCAGTATCGTAACAATAATTCCGGCTAGAACTGCCATCAGAGGTTTAGATGTATATTTATCTAAAACATATCTCATCTTATCTCCAGCTATTAATTGAAGTCCGTCTCCCATATATTTAATACTAAATAGAAATAACCCCAGACCTCCTAAAAAAGAAAATAAAATTTCTTGCCAAAGTGCTGACACTTTTTTGTCCTCCTAATATATGTTAAGTACATCATTAAATGCACAAATAGATTTTACCACATAAATTTTAAAAGTACAACTAAAATTTTAAAGGCAATAGTTAAAATATTATTATAAAAAATGATTCTAGTTATAATAATTTTAATTATCAAAACTTAATTATTTTAATAAAAAAGATACCTACAATAAATGTAAGTATCTTTTATTATCTTATGCTTGTGGATATACAGAAACTTTTTTACGGCTACGTCCGTATCTTTCGAAACGTACAACACCATCAACTAGTGAAAATAGTGTATCATCTCCACCTTTTCCTACGTTAGTTCCTGGCCAAATTTTAGTTCCACGTTGTCTGTAAAGTATAGAACCTGCAGTTACGTACTGACCATCAGCTCTTTTAGCACCTAAACGTTTTGATTCAGAGTCACGTCCGTTTTTAGTAGAACCTACCCCTTTTTTAGATGCGAAGAATTGTAAATTTAATTTTAACATCATCTCTAGTTCACCTCTCTTATTTCGATAGTTATATAATCTGAATAATTTTCTTCTATAGTTTTTAATGCAACCATCATTGCATTTAACAAAAGTTGTTCTCTATCAGTAGATTTTAATGATCTATATGTTAAATGGCCTGTTTCATCTTCACTTGCTGAAATATCAAACTGAACATCTTCATCTAACTCATCTACTGCATTTATTAATCCAAAAACTACTGCTGACACACCTGCACAAACTATATCAGAACCATGTTCTGCATAATCTGCATGACCATCAACGGTAACTTGTTTAATAATTTCAACTTCTTTTTTTATTTCAACCTTTATCATAATTAAGCGTTAATTTTTTCAACTACTAATTTAGTAAATGGTTGACGGTGACCTAATTTACGGTGATTGTTTTTCTTAGGTTTGTATTTAAATACTGTGATTTTTTTACCTTTACCTTGAGCAACTACTTTAGCTGTTACTGTCGCACCAGCTACTAAAGGAGCACCAACTTTAGTAGTTTCTCCACCTACTAATACTACTTCGTCAAAAGTAACTGTAGAATCAACTTCAGCTGCTAATTTTTCAACTAAGATTGTTTGTCCTTCTTCAACACGTAGTTGTTTCCCACCTGTTTTAATTACTGCGTACATATCTGCACCTCCTTAAATATTTTTTACTAAGACTCGCCATATAAGGTGGATTGCTCACTTTGTTACCTTACACGTGCGGTTGTAGTAGCTATTTTAGGAGCTACTCAACATTACAATTCTAACACATATAACTATAGTCGTCAACTATTATTTAAATTTTTTATTAATTTTTCTCCTTCCTCTATTCTTAAGTAAAGAAAAGAATCTTGAATTTCTTCAAGATTCCAATGCTAATTATTTTCTTTTTTTCTTATTACTAGAAACAAGCGTTACTTTGTTTGGATCAAATGCTTGTTTCTTTTGTTTTTCGGGTTTGTACGGTGGATAAATTTTGTATCCTAAGTACGTTTGGAATATTAAGAATACTCCCCCTACAATATAATACACGGCTACCGCTCCTGCAACCCAAAATGAGAACACGGCAATCATTACTGGACTCAGCCATTGCATCATTTGCATTTGACCTTGAAGTTGCTCTTGACCAGGTTGTGTAACTTGTGGTGTCATTCTCATTGCTAAACGCGTTTGAATTGCATACACTATAAATGCGATTACAGGTAGTATGTATGATCTAGTACCTAGACTAAACACTCCTAAGAATGTTGAATCAATGATTCCTGCTGAATATAACGGATTAGATAATGTGAAGAATAATCCTGTTAAGAATGGCATTTGAATTAATAATGGTAAACATCCACCAACAGTTAGCGGCATTGCATTATATTTTTTCATAATTGCCATTTGTTCTCTTTGAAGCTCCATAAGTTCAGCTCTTGCTTGTGTTTTTTCTTCATTAGAGATAGCACGAGCTTCTTTTTCACGAGCAGCTTTTTGTTTTGCTTGAACCACCTCTAATTCTGGACGAGCTAGCGCTTGCCCGCGACGTGCCTCATTTTGAGCTTTATAGTTTTTTAACATGAATGGTAAAATAATGATACGTATAATTAAAGTAATTATAACAATTGACCATCCCCAACTTCCAACAAAGTCATGGATTTTACTTAAAGATATATCCATTGGTTTTACAAATGTTTCGTAGAATGTTCCACTTCTATCTTGTGCTGAACATCCAGATAAAACAAACATACCCGCAAAACCTAATAAAAGTGCAGATAACTTTTTCAATTTAGTACTCCTTTAAAAATATTTTATAATAAAAAATTAAAAATAAGGTAAGCTTCTCACCTTACACAATTTTATTTACCTTGTAAATTATATCAGATTAAAAAGAGGTAGTCAAACCTTTTAGCAACTACCTCTTCAATTATTTTTTTATTTTTCTTTTTTAGGTAGAAACGCATTTAACAGAACACCACTTATTGCTGCCAAAGCCATAGCTGGTAATTCAAAATGAATACTTTCAAATTTCAACATTGCTCCACCTACTCCAAGAACAATGATTACTGATGAAATTACTAAGTTTCTATTAATACTTAAATCTACTTTTTCATCTACTAACATTCTAAGTCCGCTTGAAGCTATAATACCAAATAATAATATTGATACTCCTCCCATAACTGGTGATGGAATAGTAGAAATTAAAGCAGAAAATTTACCTACAAAACTTAATATAAGTGCAAATACTGCTGCTCCTCCTAAAACAAACACAGAAAACACACGAGTAATAGCAAGAACTCCAATATTTTCTCCATAAGTTGTACTTGGTGGCCCCCCTAATAATGAAGCAAACATCATTGCTGTTCCATCTGCTAAAATTGAACGATGAAGCCCTGGATCTTTCAGAACATTACGTCCTATTACTTCTGATAATACCATTTGGTGTCCAATATGCTCATTGATAGTTACAATCGCAATAGGAACCATAGCAAGCGCGGCTACATTCCACTCCGGTGTATAAGTAACAAACGGTACTGTGAATTTTGGTAAACTAAACCATGGAGCATCTATAACTGGTTGGAAATTTACTAATCCTGCTATAACTGCTACTATATATCCAAATACAATTCCTAATAATACTGGTATTTGTTTAGCAAATCCTCTTAAAGCTACCGCACAAATAATTGTAATTAGTAGTGTAATAAGTGCTACTGAAAAGTATTTCAAATCATAGACTTTTGCGCCATCAACAGTTTTATTCATAGCCATATCAATTGCTGTTGGTGCAAGACCTAATCCAATAACAATAATAATTGGCCCTACTACAACTGGTGGTAAAAGTTTTAATAACCAGTTAACACCGAATTTATAGATAAACATTGCTACTACACCATAAACTAAACTGGCTAAGAAGGCACCAAGCATAGCTGTCTCTACATTATGTGTAGTTGACAAAACTATAATTGGGTTAATAAATGCGAATGATGATCCTAAATATGCTGGAATTTTTCCGCGTGTTATTAATAAATACGTTAATGTCCCAATACCTGATGTTGTCAGTGCTGTACTAGCTGGTAATCCTGTTAAAATCGGTACTAGAACTGTTGCCCCAAACATTGCGAATAAATGTTGCAAACTTAGTGTAATCCAAAGCCCGATACTCGGCTTCTCATGAACATCTAAGACTGGTTTTACTCTTGACTCTTGTGTCATCTTTTTTCTCCTTAATATTATATTATTAATTAGATTGATAAAAGTCTATCCTCTTTTATTCAAACTTTCATAATTATACCACAAGGCTAGTTATAATAAAAGTATTTTTTTACAGAATAATAAAAAAGATAAATTAGCATCAAAATATAAATTTGACTGCAAATCTATCTTTAATTATCTTCTATTCTACATCTATTCCAACAATAACAACTTCTTCTACTGGTTTATCTTGAGCTCCAATTTCCACTGCTGCAATTTTTTCTAAAGTTTCTGCACCTTCTAATAATTGACCAAAAACTGTATGACGATGATCTAAATGAGGCGTTCCTCCTACTTCAGCATATCCTTTAACAGCTTCTTCTGGCCAACCACCTTGTTCTAATGCATCCAAAGTTCTTACATCCAGGTGATTATTTTGAACAATAAAGAATTGACTACCATTTGTATTTGGCCCAGCATTCGCCATACTTAAAGCTCCATAAAAATGGAAGTAATCCATTGAAAATTCATCTTCAAAACTATTACCCCAGATTGATTCTCCTCCCATACCAGTTCCTGTAGGGTCTCCTCCTTGAATCATAAAATCCTTTATAACACGGTGGAATATTATTCCATTATAATATCCGTTTTTGGCGTGTGTTACAAAATTTTCTACCGCTTTTGGGATATCTTTTTCAAATAGCTTAAATGCCATGTCTCCATGAGTTGTTTTAATAGTTACTTTGATTTCTCCATCAAGTATTTCTTTTGTTAATTGTGGTAACATATATTTCCTCCAAGGCAAGAGGAAGAAGACTCCTCTTCCTCTTTATTTTTCTTTTATTATGCGTTTTTTTCGATTAATCTTTCATTAATCTCTTTTAATATATTTTCTTTAAATTCAACAAAGCTTTCTTCTTTTTGATCATGAGAACCAAATGTTCTAACATTAACTCCTTTATTTTCTACTTCTTTATCCCCTATTACTAGAGTATAAGGTATTTTCTTGTTAGCTGCTTCACGAATTTTATATCCAAGTTTTTCATCTCTATCATCGATAGCAACTTTTACACCAGCTTTTTTAAGTTCTTGCATGATTTCTTTAGAATAATCATAGTGGTAATCATTATTTACAGGAATAATTCGCACCTGGTTTGGAGCTAACCATGTTGGAAGGTCTCCTTTGTATTCTTCTAATAAGAAGGCAACCATACGTTCCATTGTTGATACAATACCACGGTGAATTACTACTGGACGATGTGCTTTACCATCTTCTCCAATGTATTCTAATTCGAAACGTTCTGGTAATAAGAAGTCTAGTTGAATTGTTGATAATGTTTCTTGTTTTCCTATTGCAGTTTCTACTTGAACATCAAGTTTTGGTCCATAGAAAGCAGCTTCTCCTTCTGCTTCAACATAATCAAGACCTAACTCGTCTGCAGTTTCTTTTAACATTTGCTGTGCATTATTCCACATCACATCATCATCAAAATATTTTTCTGTATTTTCTGGATCTCTATAAGATAAACGATAGCTAAAGTTAGTAATTCCTAAATCTTTATATGCTTCTTCTATTAATCCTACTGTTAATTTGAACTCATCTTTAAGTTGATCTGGACGAACAAAAATATGTGCATCATTAAGAGTCATTCCACGAACACGTTGAAGTCCACTTACCGCTCCACTTGCTTCATAACGGTGCATCATTCCAAGCTCTGCTATACGGATTGGAAGTTCACGGTATGAGTGACGTTCATTTTTATAAACCATCATGTGGTGAGGACAATTCATTGGACGAAGTACCATTGTTTCGTGATCCATTTCCATTGGTGGGAACATATCTTCTTGATAGTGATCCCAGTGTCCACTTGTAATGTATAACTCTTTAGAACCCATAATTGGAGTATAAACGTGGTCATATCCTAATTCTACTTCTTTATCGACGATATATCTTTCGATTGTACGACGGATAGTAGCACCATTTGGTAACCAAAGTGGTAGCCCTGCTCCTACTTTTTGGCTTGTTGTAAAGATTCCTAATTCTTTACCTAGTTTTCTGTGATCACGTTCGCGTGCTTCTTGTAGTCTTACTAAGTGTTGCTCTAAATGTTCTTTAGTGAAATAAGCTGTTCCATAAATACGTTGTAACATCTTATTATCACTATTTCCACGCCAATAAGCTCCTGCTACTGATAAAAGTTTAAATTCTTTAATTTTAGAAGTAGAAGCCACATGTCCTCCGCGACAAAGGTCAGTAAAATCACCTTGAGTATAAACAGTAATTGTTTCATCTTCTGGAAGGTCATTAATCAATTCAACTTTATATGGATCTGCTGCGAAAATTTCTAAAGCTTCAGCACGACTAACTTCACGCCCTTCAATTGCATGATTTTCGCTAATTATTTTTTTCATTTCTTTTTCAATGTTTTTAAAGTCTTCTTCACTTACTTTATATTCTGAATCGAAGTCATAGTAGAATCCACCGTCAATTGCCGGTCCAACACCGAAGTGAACATCTTTTCCATATAATCTTCTTAATGCTTGTGCAAGTAAGTGCGCTGAAGAATGGCGAAGCACGTATAGTGAATCTTGGTCTTCATCATCAGCCACAATAAGTTTTAGGTGTCCATCCTTTGTAATTGGTTTATTCAACTCGATATAGTCTTCATCTAATTTCGCTGAAATAACTTTTTTCTTAAGACTAATACTAATACCCTCTGCAATTTCTAACGCTGTTTTATTATCATATTCTCTAATATTTCCATCAGGAAAAACTAATTTTGCCATTATAAAAATCTCCTTTTATTTATATAAATACTTAGTTTTACATATATTTATTTCACAAAAATAAAAACCCCTTCTCTAGCGTATGCTAAAGAAGGGACGAATAATTTCGTGGTACCACCCAAGTTCGAAGTAAATACTTCCTCATAATGCAATTAAAGCTTGCTAACTTTATACTATAAACAAGGTAGTAACATATAACGCTTATAGGTATTTCCAGCACCATACCCTCTCTAAAATAAGTTAGCCATATATCGTATCCTAAGTACATATGTATTTTTATTCATTAATGTAATTCTAGCACAAAGACTCTTCAATTTCAAGAGGAAATTTAGAAATAAATTTTCTTTATTCTAACTATTCAAACTATCTAATATTTTACTTATTCCTTCTCCAATAACTTCTTATACCACTAAAAGTTATTAAGACAATCAGTAACATAAATATATAGTTTTTGATACTAAAGTATTTGGCTGCTTCTGTTTTTACTATTTCTAGCTTTTTATCAATATCGTTATCTTTTTTTACAGCCATATTAATTGCTTCAAATTTATCCAAATCACTATTGCTAATTTTTGTGTTTTTTACTGCAACATAGTAAAGATACTTATGATTATTTAAAGGCGTTATATCTTTTACCCCAGTATCAGAAATATCTAAACTTGCTAAATGATTAACAGTTTTCAAAGCACTAATATCTTTTAAACCTAGATTTTCATTTAGCATCAAACGATATAAATATTTTTTCCCAGCTAATACTGAAATGTCCTCAAGATTATTTTTATATAGTAATAATTCTTCAAGATTATCTAAATTTTTCAACGGGCTTATATCACGTATATCATTTCTATCTAAATACAGTGTACGCAAAGTCTTTAATTCGGCTAGTGGGCTTAAGTCTTTTATAGCATTTTTTTCTGCAATAAGATTTTCTAGTTTAACTGCATTTTTTAAAAAAGAAATATTGTCAAAGCCAATTCCAGATATATTTAGACTGCGAATATTATCAAGCTTTAAGTTGTTAGGTATATAATCTTTTAATACACCGTTCATCGAAATGTCTAATGATTCAACATTTAGATTATTCATAAAATCTAAGTTATTCATTAAGTTTTTACGAAGAACTAATTGTCTTAACTTCGTAAGCTTTCCTAAACTTTCTGGATTTTTTATTTTATTATTAGTTAAGTTTAAATCTTCCAATTCTGTTAATTTTTCTAATGGCTTTAAGTCCTCTATAAAATTATTAGAAAGATTTAAACTTTTCAGGTTAGTTGCATGTTCTAGCCCTTGAAGCGAGAAAATATTCATCCATGGTAATGACAAACTAGTAAACTGCTTCATCATCCCAACCGTAATGTCTTTTCCTTTATACTTCTTATCTATATGAAATTTATAATACTCTAGCAATGCTTCTTTTAAATTCAGATCTTCAAAGTTTATTTTCTCACCACTTTCAGCCTCTGAATAATTCCTTTCACCAAAAGGTACATAAACATCATTCGCCAACACTATTTGTGGTACTGTAAAACTTAAAGTAAGAATCGCTAAAGTGCTATATAGTACTTTTTTCATCTTTTTCCTCTTTTAATTTTTTATACTCTTTTATTTTATTTCTAACAATTACTAAACCATAAGCTGCAAGTGGAATTAAAAATACAAAATATGGGAAAATGTATCTACTCTTCGCTTCCCAAATCATATTAAATAATGTTCCGCCTATAAAAGCAATAGGTATAATAGCAAAAAATTCATTTTTCCGTTTATACATAACAACCGCAAAAACAAATGTGAATAAATAAACAAAAACTTGAAATACTTTCATTATAAATTCTAAAACAGTGTGTGTGTGATTAAAATAAATCTGTTTAACAAAAAAGTCTCTAATCTTTTCAAGTGTTGTTTCATTACTAAAGTTTCGCTGTGGTGCTGTTACTAATAAACTTTGAAACGTAGGCTCTATAAATTGGTTTTCATATTTCCTTTGATAAAAATCTAAAGCATATTTTGGATTATCACGAAAAACATTTAACCTCTGCTTCATTGAGGTTTTAGAAATTTCAGTAATGCGTTTTGTATCATACTCCTCTTCGGGCATAATATCATAATTAAACCTATTCCACCAACCAGCCTCACGTTCACCTTCTTGCATTCCCATAGCTATCCAAGTAATTTTTGGAACTCCTTCAGCGATTTCTTTTTGGCTTTTCACTTCATAATAATTTGTAATAACACTCTTTGACGCACTCATTAAAAATACACAACTTAAGATAAATGCAATTATCTTCCAATCCTTATTACGAATAAAATAAATTACAGCTACTGCAAAAATTGCCAACAGGTGTATTAAATTATTACCAATTAGAAGTATTGCTAAGTTGATACTTAAGGCGCTTATTACAAGCTGATACCAATGTTTTTCTTTTGTATACTTTATAAAATAATAATATGCAACAAGCGTTAAAAACATTCCAGGTAATAATCCATAGACAAAAGCTACATAAAAAATAAGTGGAAAACATAACGCACCTAATATGACAACAATATAATTGGTATCTTCATCATCAAAAAGTATATTCGAAATTTTATATAACATAAAGATTATAAAGCTTATTGAAAAACTTTGCATTATATAAAGAATAAATGTTGCTCTTCCAAATAAAGATAATATTATTTGAAAAATAAATACCGTTGTAATTTGATGTGAATAGATATATAAATAATTATCTCCTTTATCAAGTCCGCTATAATTTTCACGAATAAAGTTATTAGCCTGATCAATTACATGAAACGGATCAAACTGAACATAATCCCGGCGTAATATTGCAAACAAAATACTTATAATAAAAGTATATATCATAACAAAAAGTACAAGTCTTTTTACACTTATAATCTTTTTCAAATACTTCACTAATATTAAGATAACTATACTAAATATTATTAAGAAAATAATATTTAGTATAGCATTATCCTGTTTATAATATAATGTTTCTTGATAATCGCTAGGAAATATTGCAGTTTTTGTAAGTACTAGTAGAGTATTTAAACCCATTAGTACAAAAAATATAATAGCTACTATTTTCACTAAAAAATTAGATAACTTAGTAAATATTTCCTTATTCATAGATTATTTCTCACTTTTTTCTTCATTCAAGAATTTTTCAACAATAAATCTTGGACGTTCTTTAGACTCTAAGTAGATTTTACCTACATATTCTCCAACAATTCCAAGAGAAATCATAATCATTCCTCCGATAAACCACATTGAAATCATCATACTTGACCATCCAGGTCTAGCAAAACCTGCAAAGTAACTATACAATGTATAGAAGAATACTATTGCTGCAATAAAAATCATCAATGCTCCACCAACTGTAATAAATCTAATTAGTTTTACAGATAAAGATGTAATTCCTTCAAAAGCAAAAGCTAACATTTTTGATAGTGGATACTTACTTTCTCCAGCAAATCTCTCTGCTCTTTCATATGTTACGATATCATTTGGATATCCAATCATAGGAACAATTCCACGTAAAAATAGGTTTACTTCTTTAAACTCTGCTAAACCATCTAAAGCACGTTTACTCATTAAACGATAGTCAGCATGGTTAAAAACAGTATTAGCACCTAGTTTTTCCATAACGCGATAAAATGCTTCTGCAGTGAAGCGTTTAAAGAATGTATCAGTCGTACGAGCTGAACGAACTCCATAAACTATATCGCAACCTGCTAGATATTTTTTCATCATCTCATCCATCGCGTTAATATCATCTTGTAAATCTGCATCCATTGAGATACTTACATCACAATGATCTTTAACAGTCATAAGCCCCGCTAAAAGAGCATTTTGGTGCCCACGGTTTCTACTTAAATTAATACCACTGAATAATGGATTTTTTTCATGAAGTTCTTCAATCATTTGCCATGTTTTATCTTTAGAACCGTCATTTACTAATACTACACGGCTGTCCTTAGAAATTAAATCTTCATCCATCATATTATTCATTTTAATTTCTAATCTTTTTGCAGTTTCAAACAATACCTCTTCTTCGTTATAACAAGGTATTACTACATATAACTTTTTCATTATAAATCTCCTATTTTTATTTTCTACTTATTGCTTTATTAAGTCTATTCAATAACGCAATATTTTCTTTAGTTTCTTTTATTGGTAGAATATATATTTCTTCTACTTTTTCTTCGTCAAACTCTCTTAGAATATTATATAAATTTTTATTAGATTGTTCAACACTTTTCTCATTATCTGCCAAATATTTTACAGATATATTTAGATTCTCAAACAAATGCTCATTACTTTTATAAGTTATAAAACCTGTTTTTTTATTTTTAGTTTTTAAAAATTCTAAAGCTTTTTCTAAAGAATCTTCATAATATAACAGCTCTGCTTCTGGTGAATAATGACGATATTTCATTCCAGGTGCTATAGGAGTTTGCGTGTCAACCATTACTTCATCATTATATTTAACACTACCTAGACCTAAAATTCCTTCAATATCCTCTTTAGTTATCTCCCCTGGTCTTGCGATAACCAAAGGCGTTCTCGTACAATCTATTACTGTACTTTCCAAACCAATATCCGATTGTTCATCTTCAATTATAACATCAATCTTGCCATTAAGGTCATGATAAACATGCTCAAATTTTGTCGGAGATGGTTTTCCACTAGTATTCGCACTAGGTGCGGCTAATAAAACTTTAGTCTCCTTTAAAATCTGGCGTGCCGTCTTATTAGATGGCATTCTTACCGCAAGTGTTGATAGTCCTGCACTAACTTTCTTCGAGATACCATTGTTTTCTTTAGCATTCAAAATTAGTGTCATTGGTCCTGGCCAAAAGTTTTCTATTAACTTGTCTACACGTTCATCTTGATAATCAACTATGTCATTAAGCTGATTCATTTCATAAAAATGAACTATTAATGGATTGTCGCTTGGTCGACCTTTTGCTTCGTATATTTTACAAACAGCTTCATCACTCGTTGCATCTGCGCTTAACCCATAAACTGTTTCTGTTGGAATAGCAATAAGTTTATTATCTTTGTAGTAAGTAATCAATTTATTATATATTTCTTCTTTATTATTACTTTTAGAAATATTTATTATCTCAGTTTCCATATAATCTCCTTATTACATTATCACTATAAATATTGTAGTCAGAATAATTAACATATAACTTAAATAATCTAACTTATTATATTTTAGTTCTTTATATCTGCTTCTTATAGTTGTTGTACTATATCCTCTTACTTCCATTGCAGTCGCAAGTTCATCCGCTCTTTTTAATGTTCCGATAAACAATGGAATCAAAATTGGAATGAATTTCTTAGTTTTTTGAATTAAAGTTCCTTCATTAAAATCTGAACCACGTGATACCTGAGCATTTATTATTCTATTAGTTTCTTCTAAAATAGTAGGAATAAATCTAAGAGAAATAGACAATACAAGCGCAAATGTAGAAATTGGAATTCCTATTTTTTTCAAAAATCCTAGGCTCTTTTCTATAGCGTGAGTAATATCACTCGGTGAAGTAGTCCCCATAAATACAACCATCATCATAACTACAAGTACAAACCGAACTGTGATAAGTGCTATACCATAAAAAGCTCCACTATAGATTTTAAAGGCATAAAATTCAAAAATAATATTCCCACTTTTATTAAAAATAAGATGAACTAACGAAGTAAATATTATTAATAATAGAATAGCTTTAACACTATCAATTAGAAAGGCGATGTTTGTTTTAGATAATATAATCGCTAATACTAAAAACAAAGATAAGATTAATAACTCACCCACACTATGTGCAATAAAAACATCAATAAAATAACAAATTACAAAAAATAATTTCACTCGAGGATCTAAATTATGAATAATAGTATTTAACGGTATATACTTACTTATCAATGAACTATTCATTTTCCTTTTTCCTCTTTATCATATTTTTTAAACTATTCGTCAATTCTCTATATTCCCTAGGAAATAATCCTATATCAATATTTTGCTCTTTCAACTGATAATAAAATTTCAAAATTTCGGGAAGTTCTAGTGAATTATCTTTTAATAACTCTTTATTAGAAAACAACTCCTCTGGCAATCCAGAAAATGCTATTTCTCCAGAATTTATGACATGGACGATATCTGCATACTTTAAGATATAATCCATATTGTGAGTCACAAGAACTATAGTCATTTTTTTCTCTTTTTGCAGAGTTTTGACCATATCCATTATTTCCTCACGACTTCTGTAATCAAGAGCTATAGTTGGTTCATCTAAAATTAATACCTTAGGTTCAAGGGCCAGTACGCCACAAAGAGCTACTTTTCTCATTTCCCCACCAGATAATTCAAATGGAGATTTTTCCAAATAACTTTCATCTAATCCAACAAGAGATATTAATTCTTTAGCTCTTTCTATGGCTTTTTCTTCGCTTATTCCATAATTTAATGGAGCGAATATAATATCTTTCAACACAGTCGTTTCAAAAAGTTGCTGTTCTGAAAATTGAAAAAGAACAGACACACTTTTTCGAAGTTCTCGTAACTTCTTCGCTAATTCACGACGTTCTTTTTTATTCTTAGGCGCTACTATTACCATTTCACCTACATTAACCTCTCCACTTGTCGGAATCAATAGACCATTAAAATGCTCTATTAATGTAGACTTCCCGCTTCCTGTCTTTCCTACTATAACAGTATAGCGACCTCTTTCTATGCCTAAATTAATATTATTTAATACTTCTTTTTCATAAGGAGTTTTTTCGTTGTAAATATAGCTAACATCTTTTAAATTAATTTGCATATTTTTTCAACTACACTCCTCTCATCTTCTTCTATTTCAAATGTTTTTATATCTAAATAAGCATTTAATTCATTCTTTATTTTCTCTAAAAAAGGTATCTCTAAATGGTATTTTTTCAGTATATTAATATCATTATATAAAAAATTATAACTTCCATTATAGACGATTATTCCTTTTTTCAAAATTATAATATTATCTGAATAAATGCTTTCTTCTGCATCATGAGTTATAGATATAATTGTAAGTTTTTGCTCTCTATTTATTTTTTTTATATATCCTAATATAGATTTTCTAGCAACAGGATCTAGCATACTTGTCGCTTCATCTAAAATTAAAACCTCTGGTTGTAAAGCCAATGCTGAGGCAATAGCCACTCGTTGTTTTTGGCCTCCTGAAAGTGAAGTTGGTTCGAATTTTCTGTAATCTTTCATATCTACTATATCTAATACTTCACATATAATCTGCTCCATTTTTTCACGAGGGAGATTTTTATTTTCTAATCCAAATGCTATATCTTCTTCAACAGTAGCTCCTACAAACTGATTATCTGGATTTTGAAAAACAACTGCAATCTTCTGACGAATATCATTATATGTTTCTTTTGTATATTCTTTATTCTCAAAAAGAATTTTTCCTTTAGTTGCCAAATTTTGCCCATAAAGCAGTTTCATCAGTGTAGACTTTCCACTACCATTTTCTCCAAGAATTGTTAACCAACTACCTCTTGGTACTTCAAAACTTATATCTACTAATGTCATATTTTTAGAATTATTATACTTGAAAAATACATTGTCAAACTTTATCATTATCTATACTCATTTCTTTAAAACATCCTTTCATTATACCAAATTTCAGTATGTTTCTCAAACTTAAACTTTTATAATTACTCAAGTAATAACTTAGTGTTCTCCAAGATTGTTATTTCAAAAATCCATACATATATTTTTACTAGTTCTATATATTTTCATATCTAGCCAATCCTTCTTTTATAAACTTATTGATTTCTTCGTTATTATAAATAACTTCTTTTAAATACAATCCAGCTGCATCTGCTTTTGGCCCAGCAAATTTTCGTTCTTTTTTTTCTAAAATCTCTTTTACATATTCCGCTTCATATTTCCCAGCTGCTACATCTTGAATAGTACCAATTATAATACGCACCATATTATATAAGAATCCATTCCCACAAATATCAAAGTTAATAACACGTGGGTTGGTTTTATCATAATACATATTAAAGTAATAAATTTCTCTAATCTTATCTTCAACACTAGAATTTTTTGAACAAAATGAAGAAAAATCATGTTCTCCTATAAAATAATTCAAAGCCTTTTGAGCTTTTTCAAAGTTAAAATTATATTTATGTTGTCCTACATAATTCAGCAAGAACGGATCTACATTGTGACCTACATATAATTTGTAATGGTAAGTCTTTTCCGTGCTATTATACCTAACATGAAAATCTTCATCACTTGTTGTAACACCAAAAATTCTAATGTCTGCCGGTAAATTAGCATTTAATGCTTTCTCCCATGAGTCATTCGGGATATTCAAGTCTGTGTCGAAATGAAGTACTTGTCCATAAGCATGCACCCCACTATCAGTTCTACCACTCATATATACTCTTATATCTTTTTTGTTTATCTTTTTTAATGCTTTTTCTATTTCTTCTTGAACAGTATTGTTATTTGGCTGGATTTGAAATCCATGATAACCACTTCCATCATATCTACATAGTAAAACTACTCTCACTCTTATCTCCTAAAATTTTATTTTATATATTTTTCTACAAATAGTTAATAAGCTTTAGCCTCTTCTTCAGTCATCCAAAAATGAATTCCACCAGTAGAATCATACCAGCGATCTTCATTAAAATTTTCGGCATATACCCATTCACCTAACTTATAGCAAAAACCTTCTGCTACCGTTGACCACGCTTCATCAAAAAACTTTGTCCCCTCAAAATTTTTTATTTCTAAAACCTTAGCCTTGTCACATCTGCAACAATTCATTGTAGACGACACCCTTCTAGCATCGCTAGGTATCAACAATTTTACAATTAAATTATTTAATCCTTTTTTATATGCAATAAAAGCTCCTTTCTCAGGACAATGAATACGAAAATTTTTTGTATTATCATCAAATATTATATTATCTAAAATAGCATTTTCTAAAACTGCTGCATATAGTCTTGCTCCACTTATATCTGCTTTAGTCAAATTCGCTCGCCTCAAAGAAGCACGCTCTAAATTAGTATTTTTCAAGTTGGCATTTTGCAAATCACAATCATCTAAAAGAACATTAACAAGTTGACTACTACAAAAATTTACATTTGATAAATTAACATTAATAAAATTGGAATGGGAAAAATCCATATCACTCAAATTAAAATTTTCTAAATCCATATTTTCTAAAATCAAATTTGTAAAATCTTTTTCTCCTTGTTTTAACTTGTTTTTGAATTGTTCAAAAGAAATTTTTTCCATAAAAACACCTCAATTATATTATATCATAGAGGAAAAAAATAAAAAGTAAAGTCTAAAAATTAAACTTTACTTTTTTACACTTAATTTAATTCAAAAGAAAAAAGTAGATTTTTTATACTACTTTTATAAATTTTTTTACATAATAATTAATAAACTTCTTTTCCTTTTTTCTCATAAAAATATTTAATCCCTGTTTCGATCTATATTTTTATTCGACTATATAATACAGCTTACTAACATATATAATACTCACTATTATAACTTTCTTGCATCGATAGAGAGTTGCCCATAGTCATCAAATTTACGGTTCGATGGTAGAAACTTGCAAGCCATATCCCTGCCTTTATATGTGCTATATTATTTAATTAATATAATATCAGTTCTTCTTTAAAATTACAAGTATTTTTTATTATAATTGATAGTAAATTATAACTGCACTGCTTACATTTCTTCTTGAAATTTATTATATCAATTATAAATTATGCTAATAAATGTTTCCGTCTATATTATTTTTATAACTTATTTTTTTATTTTCTTGTAATAACTCTTATAATAAAATGTTACTATAAAAATACCTAAACATATCGCTGCTATAGTATCAGTAGGATAATGAACTCCTAAATATATTCTTGAAGTTGTAATTATCAGTATTCCTAAAATTGATATAAGTAAAATAAGATATTTACTTGTCTTTTGAAATACATTAATAGCGATTAATCCTAATGTTAGGTACATTATTGTTGCTGATGCGCTATGTCCACTTGGGAAACTTAACCCACTAACTTCTATTAATCGATGAGTTTCTGGACGTTGTCTTTCAAATATATTTTTTATAAAAGACATTATTATCCCACATGTTGACATTGTTAGTACCAAAAACAACGCTTCTCTTTTATACTTTATAATATACAAAACTACTGTTATCATAACTACTAGTATGGTACTCTGCCATGTATCGGCTATATCAGTTATAGACTTGTAAAAAATAGTTAATTCGCTACTCTCAAAACCTTGAATAAAATTAATTATTCTCAAATCAAAATTTTTTAAAAAGCTATTATAACCTATTGCGATAATTAAAAATGTAAAAATTGATACTAACATTAAAAAATTATACTTCTTTTCCTCCATGTCATCTCCTTAAATGAAATTAGGATAACTAGATTTCTTTGTTATTCTATCTAGTTATCCTTTGTTTTAGTCTAAAGTTTTTAATTTTCCTTTAAAATCTTCTATACTTGAGTAACCTTTTTCTCGCATTACTTCTTCTAATTCAGCTACTAAACGCTCGAAAACTCCAACTCCTTCTTGATGAAGAATTGTACCTACTTGTACCAAATCTGCTCCGCACAGTATATGCTCAAAAACATCACGTCCATTAGTAACTCCACCAGTCCCAATAATTTTAATATCTTTATTAAGACGTTGTCTAAAGGCACGCACATTTGCCAATGCAGTTGGTTTAATATATTCTCCACCAATACCACCAAAGCCACCTTTTGGTTTGATAACAACCTCTTCCTTGTCTAAATCAATGTATAATCCATTACCTACACTATTAACACTATTTACATAAGTTAGTGGAAACTTATTTAAAATCTCTGCCATTGCATCAAAATGGGCAATATCAAAATACGGTGGAAGTTTTACTCCTAGTGGTTTTGTAAAGAACGAGAAAACCTCAGTTAGCAACTTCTCTGTTAAATCAAAATCATAGGCAATCTGAGGCTTACCAGGAACATTTGGACAAGATAGGTTAAATTCAGTTACCCCTTCATAATCACTTTCTTGAATTTTCTTCAATAATTCAATATTTTCTTCATAACTCATACCTGTTACTGATAAAAATTGAAGTTTAGCTCCTTGCTTTTGACGCTCTAATACATAATCTAAATAATAATCAAATCCATTATTAGGAAGCCCCATCGAATTAATACTTCCTAATTTTGTATCATAATAACGCGGTTTAGGATTCCCTGCACGATAATCTCTTGTTGCAGTCTTTGTAACAAAAGCTCCTGCTGCACTTTCAGCAAGCTCATTAAGTTCCTGAACACTCATACAATGAACACCAGATGCATTCATTAAACAATTTTCTAATTCTATTCCTAAAAATGTTGTTTTTAACATTTTTTTCCCTCCACAAAGCTTTTTATATAGTTTATCATAAATATTAATTAGTTACTATTGATAAGAAGAACCAAACTATAAATCAAATATACCGTTTATTAATATTAATTATTTATTTTTGAATATAAGTCTAGTGAAACAAATTCCCCATTAGAAAGTTCATGTTCTACTAATACCCCTTCTTTAAAAAAATTCAGACGTTTCGGTACAGCTGCACTCTTGGCATTTTCTGTTTGAACTCGTATCGTAAGTTTATGCAAATTCAACTCAGTAAATGCGTATTCTGTTAAATATTCTACACTTCTTGTAATTATTCCTAATCCTTCATACTCTTCACTTAGCCAGTAGCCAACCTCAGCTCGAACATTACTTTTTATTTCATGAAGATCAACCATTCCTGCTACTTCATCATCAACCAAAATCATCAAAATAAACATTTTTTCTCCAATATTTGTTGTAAGCAATATTCAATGACTTTCTTCTCTTCTTCTGCACTTTTTAAGCTATGAACCCAAGGTAAGTATTCGCCTAATCGCTCTCGTTCGTTGTCAATTATGTTATACATTTCCTCTGCATACTTTGTTTCTGGAAGAATCAATTTACATTTTCTTCCATCTTCTAACTGGAATTTTTCAAATAAAAACATTACTTCACCTCTATTCTTTAAAATTCTCCGCAATAACTTCTGCTAAAAGTTTGTAAGAATGATATTGAGCCTCTTCATCATAAATATAAGAATTAACTATAAGTTCTTCAAACTTAACTCTTTTTTGTAAATTTTTAATTTGTTTTGCGACCGACTCTTTACTACCTATAAAAGATACCTTAGTCATTTTCTCCACTATTTCCTTTTCATGACTAATCAAATCATCTACTTCAAAAGCAATCGGACCAAAATGAGGGACTTTATTTGTTGCGATAAACTCTCTCCACACCGCTTCTTCCGATTGAAGTGGGGGCATAAGCCCTTTCTGATTACTTGTAACAATATTTAAAAATGATTGTATCATTGTCGTTGATAATCTTTTAGCCTCTTCATCTGTATCAGCTAGTATTGCATTCACTCCTAGTATTACGTAAGGCTTGTCAAGGATAGCTGATGGTTGAAAGTAACGATTATATATTGCTATAGCATTTTCCATCATCGTTGGTGCAAAATGAGCAGCAAATGAATAAGGTAACCCTAACTTAGCAGCAAGATACGCACTATCGGTGCTTGATCCAAGAATATAAAATGGTAAATACAGACCATGTGCAGGATAGGCTTGAACATAATTTGAACCTTTAAAGTATCCTGATAATTCTGCCAAATCTCGCTCAAAATCAGTTTTCAAATCTTTAGTTCTACGTAAAGCCATCGCTGTTGGTACATCTGTACCTGGAGCACGTCCAAGTCCTAAATCTACTCTATTAGGATACAATGTTTCTAACGTTCCATATTGTTCAGCAATCAAATATGGACTATGATTAGGCAACATTACACCACCAGAACCAACTCTAATTTTTTTAGTATTTGCTAGTGTATGCTGAATTAAAAGTTGGGTTGCACTACTTGCAATACTTCTCATATTATGATGCTCAGCAATCCAATACCGAGTATATCCTAAGTCTTCAACTCTTTTTGCAAGACGCACCATAGCATCCATAGCATCTTTAAAACTTTCCCCATGCCTTAATGGCACAAGATTCAATACAGAAACTTTCATAGTTATCTCCTAATTTATATTTTACATATTATCTTTAATTATACTCTTGACTATATAATAACAAAACAATTTACTCATTAATTTTTAGATATCAAATAAATACTTTTCTCCCTAGAAATTAATATACTATAAAATCTACTTTAAACTAAATCTCTATTCCCTTCTCTGCTAAGTTATTTATACATTCCATATAATAACTATCATTATGTTCTTTATAAATTGGTGAATTAATTTTTACTTCTTTCAAGTCTGTATATGGTTTACAAACTTTTCCTCGATAATTTTTATCAAGCCATTCTTCACTCACATTGTAACCTCTAGATTTCATTTCATCCATTATTAGTTTATGATATTTATATAACAAAAATGGTTCATAATCAAATATATAATTGACTGTTGCATGTCTTTTTGCCCAACCATTCCCTCTTAATGCACAGCATTCACGATGTTGCCCTAAAAGTTGTTGTCTAGGTAGTTTGCGAATTAAATCTTCATGCCATAATCTCATTAATTTTCTCCTATAATAAAAGTTGATTCCTGTAAATACTTATTAGGATATTTTCCCAATAATACTCTTATTTCTTTTAAAATCTCGTTTTGTGTTGTTTTTCCAACTCCATACTCTTCTAACTTTTCAAAGAACTTATCTTTTTCCTCTGATGTTGCGTTCTTTTTGAAATATCCCCAAACGTGATGAAAAGCATTTGTCACCTGACCTTTATCTTCTGGTAACTGCACCGCTTGTTCAATATATCTTTCTACTACTCTTGTATTAACATCTTCTTGTTTTAAATATTGTCTAATCTCTAAATATATCTGATTCGATTTACTTAACACCAAATATTTATTTTTCGCCCAAAGTTTCTGACAAAGAATGCGTTCCTTCTTTTTATCCATAATAAATTATATTCCTTACCTAATAATATTATTTTCTACGTCCTTATCTTAAATCTCTAGCTTTAATGAATTACCATCCACATAAACAGCCTCTGATTCAATGATTTTTATTTTTTCATCTTCAGAGAACCCTATAGTTTCTCCATGTTTTAATGTTACATCATAAGCCAAAACATAATTTAAAATATCTATAAACAAATCATATACTTCTCTATTCGACATAACCGTTTCTAATATTTCTATCTCAGACTTATCAAACTCTTGCATACCATAAGAATAAATACTAGTTTTTTCGTTATTACATATAATACCAATATATATCCAAAGCTGTATCGGTAGCATATCACTCAGTAATAACTCTGAAAAAGCAACATAAAGCTCTTTAGGAAGTAATAATGTGGCTGATCCTTGATAAATACCTATAGCATCTTCACAGGTACGCAATATAGAAGAATTAATTTTTGTTAATAATGAATATTTCTCTACTGACGATATATTACTAAATAAAATTGAAACTATTGCATGATTTGTGTGTGCTTTTGTTTCGCTTTCTACATTCTCCCATAAATATGAATAACTATACATTGATTCAAGTTCTGAATTAGGTATCGGTACTGGCATCATCGATATGGCAACAAGTTCACCTCCTACTTTGAAGGTAGCTAGTCCATCATCACCCTCAATATCCGTAACATCAAGCTCCCAATATACTCTTAAATCCTCTATTACCTTATCTAAAACATAACCTTTATTATTTTTGAACATCGGCATTGACAAAACAACATTATTTTCATTTAGAGCTTCCATTAGTTTTTCTCCTTTTTTAAAATTATTCCTTACTATATTTTCTTCTCCATATAGTTTTAATTAATTTACTTTTTTACTTTTCTTGCTGGTAATTCTGCTAACATTGTCATAAATAAACCTGTTAAGTATTCTTTATCATCTACCTCAGTAATTAACAACATTTCCTTTGCTCCTCGATATGGTAGGCTATATTCTATGTTTGATACATAGTCTAAAGCTGATTGTACTGGCTTTACTAATAATCTATCATCGTATATTCCACCAACAATCTTGTCATTATAATATAAAATATATTCTCCCATCATGGCTCTATATTTAATATTTTCTAAATCATCTAGCTGTTCTAATATAAAATTTAAATATTCTTTACTTGATGCCATATAAATCCCCTATTTTTGACTATATCCTATCTCTCACTCATATACTTTCCTATTTCAGCATCTGTTAATTTTCTTACTTCTATATTTGGATATTCTTTATATTCTTGAATAGAAAACAATGGCTGTAATGAGTTGCATTTCTTATTTTTATTTTTTTTCAAAAATAATTGTAATTCATTATTATCCGCAAATATTTTATAAGACAGTCTTCCATTCGAACTTTCTATCTCATAAATTCCACAACATTTTTTCAATGTAAAGTCTGCCGTACGCAAATAAAGCTTCGCAATATCTAATGATTTAAACGGGAAATTCCATCTTTGCAATCCCCTAATTGAATCTTTCTCAATACAAATACATCTTCCACAGCTCCCACATATGTACTGTGTATGATTTTTAAGACATTCTACTGGATTTAATAACGGAGTCACTCTACTTTTATCTGAATAACACTCTTCGCACATTTGTTGTCTCCTTTTTTAGTATTGTAACATTCACTATACATTTTATATATTACCACATTATGTTATGATGATGGTACGCTTATTCTATTTTACTATATTTTTCTAATCATATAAATATTTACTTTGAATTTTTATCACTTTTATTTTCCCTAGCTTAAAAAATAGCACCCCGTATTTTATCAAATAAAGAATGCTATTTTATAATTATTGTGTTATATTAAATTTAACTTTGTTAGTTTCATTAGATTTCTTAGAATTTATATGTAGTAAGTTTTGCAAATTCTCCATATCTATAGTGACTTTTCCACTATCATCAACTTGTATTGCGATATATTGTTTAGCTGTTGGATGATAATCCATCCCTTGTAGATCTACATAACGATTTGCTTTATATTCTAACGCCGCTAGATTATAAATAGCTCTACTATTCAAAACTTCACCAATTTTATTTTCTGAACGTGCCGTGTTAACTACCAAAGCTAATGGTTCAAAAAAATTTTCATAATTCGGAAGATAACTAGCTTTTACAAAATATTGATAGTTATCAATATGTGGAGTCGTTATATACAGATAAACTGTATTCCCTTCAACTTTATAATCGTTTAAATCATACGCTCCGGCCTTCCCATAAGCATTAGTGTTTACCTTAAATGACATCGCACCATATACATTCATTTTATATGTTGTCTCTTGGAACGTAAATTCTTCATTTGGAGTAAAGTTATACTCTTTTGCCGCATCTGCAATAAATTGTTTCCAAACATTTTCAAATAATTCTCTTTGATTATTGAAACCTGCCGCTTTAACTAAATCATCAAAATTTTGCTGATTAACAAAAACAGCATCTATTACTTTTAATGCAGATTTTACTTTTTCATCAGAAATACTTTTCTTTTTATTTTCTAACTTAGCTTGAGCCTTTTCCACTCTTGTCAACCTAGTTGTGAAACTTTTACCAGAATTTTGTTCTGTGTATGTACGATCTAATTTTACTGGTTCCACTTTTGCATTCCAATCAAAATCTTTTCCTGGCCCTTGTATTACTTCTTTTTTAGGTTCATCTTTTGAATTATTTGTCGTTGTTGAAGTTGTAGAACATCCAGACAAAGCTGAAACTAAAACCACCGTTCCTAATATTTTTAATACCGTTTTTCTCATATATTATCCTCTCTTTCCTTTTATAAAATAATTAATACCTCTATTATATCCTATAATACAATTTATAATATTAATCCTTCTATTTTCGCCCTTTAAATAAAACTCCCAATCCTTGTCCTAAAAAACTTGTCACCCCATATATTAAAGCATATATCAACGCACTTTCATTTAAATATATTGTAATAACTGGTATCCAAAGTAATCCTATAATTAAAGACAGCCACCAATTAAATCCACGTGTCTTGCTATGTATAAAAGAAAGAATCCAGATAATTAAGGGGAATGTTACTAATAATGTGAGAAATGCACCCCCAGCATCTCTACAAAGCAAAGGTGTAGCGACATAAAAAGCTATTATTACAATAATATAAACATAATATTTTCTTATAAACTCTTTCATGAGATATGCCTCCTATCAATAAGAATAATATTCATACTTATATATTTTTCATATAAAGAGTTTTTCCGCTCTCTACGAATTAAAACACTAACGGAATATCTCCATATAACCAAATTCTAAAAATACCTATAATCGCTAAATGGATTGGATAATAGTAATAGAAAAACCATTTAGAACCTATACTTCTCCCTCTTGTTCCATCATATTTCAGTAATAATGGTATAGTAAGTAAAGTCGCAAACTGTAATATCCCATAGAATATATCAATAAATATTATATAGACAGTTGCATAAACACTTATCCAAACTATATAATCAATAACCTGTTGTTTTTTATTCTCTCTATGTTGATACAAGAAAAATGGCATCATTAACGCTATTGATGACCAATCTGCTACGAAAGTTAATAAACAAAAAATAATAATCGTTAGAGTTTTCAACGTATTATTTATCTTTTCATTTTTAAAGATTGCTATCAACAACACCGCCATAGCTAAGGGAAATAGAACACTTGTTTTATTAAAAATGCTACCTACCATTAGATTAAAAGGTATACCTAGGCCAAAACAAAAAGCAAAATGACTAACTATCGCAAACCCCATTAATCTCAGAAAATATTTTTTAATATTTTTAGTATAATAACAACCTTCTGCTATAAAATACCACATTATAGGTGCTGTTAATCTGCCAATTATATGCATAGTCACCGGCACTGCTCCTTTTACCAAACCTGGATATAGTAGCCATCCTAAATGATCTATTGTCATCGCTATAATAGCAATATACTTCAATTGTGTTGCATTAAATTTTAAATTTTCCAAAAACTTCCTCCTATTGCGCAGTTTTATACCAAACAATCAAATATACTCTACACATTCTATCTTTTATTCCCTTAATATTTTTTAAATTTCAATATTAAGACGATCTTTTATAGCTTGAATAGTTTTTTGGTAATTATCTAAAAAGAAAGTATTTTCATCACTATCAAGAATTAAAAGTTGATCTTTAAATCCATCTCGTTCAAGCAAATAAATAAGGTGATTTGTAAAGTCATCACGAATATCTTGACTTGCCATACTCATATCACGAAAGCCATCATTAACATATGCTGATTTTGGTGGAATTAGAATAATAAGATCCCATTTTTCTTTTGAAATAGCAACCTTATATGATAGCTTAAGTGCCTGATATTCTTCTTCTGAAATAATATCTTTAAGATAATAATCTACATAAGCCATAGTCACCGTAGCATTAGTGTCTACAAAAACAATACCTGTATGGCTACCACTATCAATGACATTTGAAGTCTGTTCGTTCTGATTAGCAAAAAGACGAATATAATCATTAGTATCTAGTTCATCATCACGAACATTATAAAATTCTTGATAAAAACGTGCATACTCAAGCGATATAGGTGCATTAAAAACACGACCAAGATCTTTTATTAATGTTGTTTTCCCGCCTGAAGCCGAACCTACTACCAAAACTTTCTTCGTAAAATGACGACGAAAAGGCTTTGTAATATAACGCCAATAAACTAACGGGTTTTTTCTAATTTCTGTGCTAGATATTGGAACTACAGTTAAATCAATCATTTTAATTGCCACTTCTTTTTGTTTCATATCGCTAAGAGAATTGTCACAATCCCTCATATCGATATATTCGTCAGAAAGAACTTCTTCAAAATAACTAAGCAATGGTTTTTGATGATTTTCATCCCCCACATAAAATGTCATCTTTTCAAATTGGTAATCTGTATTCTCTTTAATAAGCTTATGGAGAGTTTCTAGCCAAGTCTTCCATCCGTTCGGATATGCTTGCATACCTTCTTCATCAAGTTTATCCACTACAACCAATTCATCATCATGAAAGACTTCTCGAACATAACGGAAACGTCGATTAAGATGCAGACCATCACGAGTCCCACGATCTTCTTTCGTATTTGTTCCTGACACAATAATCAAAACTGCATCATTTTCTCGTTTTGCTTTTGTTATAAAATCTACATGACCTGTGTGCATTGGTGCAAAAGCCCCAAATACTACTGCTAATTTTTTTATATTTAATAACTTATGCTTCATATCCCCTATTCCTCTTAATGTACTTTTAATAATCCATCCTAATTTTATCTTTAGTAGTTTATAGTAATTACAGCCTATCACTTATTTACTAATATAATAATTGTATCAAATATTTAAAATAATACAACAGATAGCCCTATAATACCCGTTATTAATTTTTTCTATAATTTTATTAAATTAATATTGATTCCATTATCCTCAATACATATACTAAATATATTAGGTTTAAAAATGAAAGAATATTTTTCCTACTAATAACATCATTTTTCTGAAAAAAATATATTTATTTTAAAAAGTGATATAACTAATTTTTCATGAAATACAAAGAAAATATTGGAATTCTTTTATTTTAAAATATATTATTAGTTTTATTATTTATGAAATATTATATATAACATTTCGATAACATTTTACTATCACTACATCTTATAAATAGTAAAATTATTGAGTAAAGTATTTGCTTTTATTATGATTAGAACGTATAATTAGAGCTGTAATAATAAGATTTTCGATTAAAATAATGAAAGGATAACTTAATGAAAAAATTTAATTTTGAAAAAAATAGAAAAGAGATATTTTCAATAAGAAAACTAAACGTAGGAGTGATACCTTTAGCTATCATGAGTTTAGCAGTTTTTGGAGTTGCTACTTCATCTCAGGAATTAAAAGCATCAAACAATCAAACAGCAGAAAATAATAAAGTAGAATCTATTACTCAATCGATAGATAATAAAAACGGGCTAGAAAATAGTCTAGAACCTAAAAAAAGATCTAAAAGAGCATTAGTAGATAGCTCTGTTATTACTGATTTCAATGCTACTGTTACTTTAAGAAATGATGCAACAGTTATGAATGCAGGGGATACAAAAAATCTATCTGCACAAGAAGTATCATTTGAAAAAATTGATATGACGTTTAAAATAAAACAAGATGGCACTCTAAAAGCAGGGGATACTATCCGTATACCAGTAACTTTAACAAACAATGCGTATGGAGGATATTATGCTAACCTAAGTTCTGGAACATCAGAACCTATTCAAGGAGTTGGAACAATTAAATTTGATTCATCAAATCCAAATAATCTAGCCTATGTTATAACTTTAAACTCTGATTTTGCTAATATACCTGCAAATACAGAAAAAACAGTTACCGTTACACAAAGAGCTGCTAATGGTTCTAAATTCACAGCTAAATCAAGTAAAAAAGATATTGTATTAGACATAAATGGGAAAGTATTTACTTTTAAACCGGTAGCCAGAGAATTTCCAAAAGCTGAAGCTATCTTTTCTGTTTATAATTCAGCTTCAACAGATCGTGCAAACTCAATAAAAATAGGTACTTCAGTTGGGGCTGCAAATTACTATAATAATATGCTGTCAAGCAACGGTCAAAATCCAGGAAATAATACTAAGATTCCTGATGGAGATATAATTTCTATACATCATGTTAAACCTGCGGCAGGTTCTACTATTATAGGAATTAAACCTGATAACAAAAGATATACATCTACCCTAGCTATTAGTGAAGATGGAAAGTATCTTGTTAACAAAGATACACCAACATCTATAACAATTGACTCTGATCCAGATAATAAAGTAATAGAAATGCCAGCAAACTCAAGTAATGAAGATATCCTTAAAGCATTACAAAAAGCTGGTAAAAACTCTTCAGTAGTTATTAATAATGGAGATGGGACATATACTTTAGGTATAAATCTAGGGAAAATGAAAGGTGAAGGAATCACTACTTATCATGATCTTAGACCAACAGATGATTATGCTGAATTCGGTGATACTTATCAAGAAATCGATAGAACACCAGAAGTAAATAAACAAGTTAGTAAAATTTTAAAAGATATGAGTGTTATTCAAGGGACAGGTCATTCGACACGCATAATATTCGCAGATTCATCTATTAAAAATTCAATAGAAGGATCTAAGAGCTATAGTTACAGCGTAGATAGTAATGGAGTTGGCACTCAATTAAGAACAGATGATATTAAAGCGACAACAACTCCTTCGAACGCACGTGCAGTTGGACAAACAAAAATAACTGTACGTTATGTAGATACTGAAGGTAAAGAAATCGAAACACAAGATTATAGATATGGATATCCTGCAGGATTAGCTACTACACCGAAATCTCCAAATTACGATGTGAAACCTAAAAATATAGATAACTATACTCTTATAACAGAAACTACAACCGTTTCTGGAGTTGCTGGGACTCAACTAACTACAAATAAATCTATAGAGTTTAAAGGTGACGATCAAAATGTTTATTATGTTTATAAATTAAAAGAAGGCATTGCTAAGGTTAAGTATATTGATGATACAACTAACGAAGTATTAGAAGTTAAAGATGATTTAAAAGGTAAGTATAATACAAAATCTACATACACAATAGATGATACTGTGAAAAAATATATAGATAAAAATTATGAGTTTGTATCTAGTACTTATCCAACGGATGGAGTGACTTTTGGAAAAGAAGAACAAGTGTTTGAAGTTCATTTAAAACACAAAACAGAAAAAGCACCAGAAAGTAAAAAAGTAAAACAAACAATAAACTATGTGTACAAAGATAACAATCCAGCAGAGCCAGCATTCCCAACAGTAGAAAGAGAACTAGAGTTTACAAGAGAAA
>ERZ773010.40-NODE-40-length-96184-cov-70.873118_pt1 | contig 96184 bp, 71 predicted proteins | sample MGYA00580842_ERZ773010 | MGnify/ENA primary metagenome ERZ773010 (study PRJEB29015, sample SAMEA2737982) | human oral metagenome | biome: human oral; feature: human-associated habitat; material: dental | place: China | collected 2107 ... | reverse complement strand
GTCGTAACAAGGTAGCCGTACCGGAAGGTGCGGCTGGAACACCTCCTTTCTGGAGTTCTGAAAATGGGCTTTAGTATAGTTAGTGTAGTATGTACGTATGCGATGAGTTAGGTATACCATTTAACTGAATGTGCGTACTCGCTTCTGCTGTCATATCAATCTTCTCTCTCCCATCGGGCGGTAGTAGCATAGCTATTACCGCCCTTCTTCTTGTAAGACATTTCTATCCTTCCCATTCCTATTCCTATTCCTATTCCTATTAGAACACCTATCCCTATGAGCCAAGATACTACATTTAACATCTCCTCAGCCTCATCTCTTCCAGATGCAGATCCAATTGAGATCACCTCTGTAGGTGATTTTATTGATAAGATTGCTCAGATTGAGAGAAAGGATCGTGCTGAAGTCTTTTACCGGGGGCATGCCGATAAAAGCTGGAAGCGCCTACCTTCGGTACTTAGAACTTCTGAGGGGATCGCGAGTGAGCATCTGCTATTTCGTGATATGGTGACACACTTACCCCAGAACTTCTCAGCTTGCAAATCGGCTTTAGACTACCTTGTCCAGATGCAACACTATGATCTCCCGACGCGACTATTAGACGTATCGACCAATCCACTTGTTGCCTTATATTTTGCATGTGTACCTTCTGGTGATACAATAATCTCAAAGATTGTAGAGACAGCCTTTAATGCTGGTAGCTGGGCTAGTTATAATAACCAAGAGACTGATCCTTATACAAACAATCTCAAGCCTATTGATGAAAAAGGAGAATTCCTAGGAGCTGCTATGGGGGTTCTGTTCACTGCTCTACGAACAGGTTTATTTGGAGAAGATCCCGTCATCAAAGAAATAATGGACATGGTACTTAACCCTATTATAGCTGAGTATCCTGGCTTAGAGAATATAATTAAGGAAGGAATAGAGGAGGCTCAAAAGGATGTGGTAAAAGTAAGTCCCCAAGACGGAATTGTTTATGTATTCTCTGTTCCTGAAGGTAGGGTAAAGCACTATGATAGTGACACTGTCTCGGTATTGGCCAATCTTGCTAAGTTGAGCTACCAAGAGATCGATATTTATATTGAGTCAACCTATGATGAGGAGAATACTGAGGACCTAGAAAAGTTTAATAAGCAGAAGAGTATTCAGATTTTGCTCCACCAAATTAAAGAGGAGAAACCTTACTTTGAACCGCTGATTAGGCCTAATGACCTAGGTGGCATATTTCTAGTGAAGGCAAAGTATAGCAATCCGCGGATAATCAACCAAGCAGGGGCATTCTTTATCTTTGGTCTCGGACTTGAGCCCTCTTTTATAGAGAGCGGGAACTGTTTAATCAAGCGAGCAGCTAATGAGATTCCTTTAGATTGGATTAGGCGTAGGCTCATTATCCCCAAGGATAAGAAAACGAAAATACTAGTTGAGTTAGCTCGCATTGGAATTACAGAGTCCTATCTCTTTCCAGAAATGGATAAGTATGCGAAGGAGCTGAAGAAGCGGTATGGACTATAGCTAGGCATTCTCTTGATCTTTCCCCTCGGGACTAAAAGCTGTACCTTTGTGGGAATTGTGGGAATCAATGTTTATAGAGACGATGACACAAGAGAAAGAATACTTAGAGCGATATACGGGAGAGCTAGAGGCGCTACTCTTGCGCTTAGCCGAGGAGGAAGGTCTGCTGGAGAAGCAGCTCTTGGAGACGGAAGATTTGACGGAGCTGTTCCCAGAGATTGCCAAGCCTTACCTAGGAGATGCTGTACCTGACTTTGAGAAGTATCCGCTGGTATCGCTAGGGTGGATCGCTTTTGTCGGGATGGCTCTAGCTGTCCTCTGGGATGCTGACTGGGAGCGGTATGGGGAGCTAGATGCTCAGAGCTTATATGCACAGATTCGCCAGCCCCGAGGTTGGGATGAGCTGGATGAATATGTCTTGGAGGAGGCCTTAGGGCTGAAGAAAGACTCGGAGGAGGCACAGCGCTATACTAAGTTCCTACATCGTGCGGCGGAGCAATCCCTGAGTGCGCTGATGCATGAGCGTGCAGAGCCCTCGACACCGCTGGCTCTACAGCTGTATGTTCGTACGCTCTACGGGCTATATCGTTTGGGCGTTGCCTTAGGACTGCGCTTCCTTGGCTACAAGTATCACTCGTCCATGGCGAACTAATTCTTGACTTTATAGCTGGGAGAGGTAAGTAACAGGCCTACCTCTCCTTTTCATGTCGTATTGTATTGTCCTATGAATTTCTTCAATCGTATTCGTGTCTACCTTAATCTCCTCCCAGATCTGGAGGAGGAACAGCTAGTCGTCGATGAGATCAGACGGGGAGTCTCCTTCCGGGGGGCTAATCTCTGGGTGCTCATCTGCGCTATCTTTATCGCCTCTTTAGGGCTGAATGTCAACTCGACGGCCGTGATCATCGGCGCTATGCTTATCTCTCCGATCATGGGGCCGATCATCGGTATGGGACTGGCCATAGGCATTAATGATCTAGATCTGCTGAAGCGAGCTGTGAAGAACTTTAGTGTCACCACGCTGATCAGTGTGTTGACGGCGATGGTTTACTTCTTCCTTAGCCCCTTGGGAGAGGCGCAGTCGGAGCTACTAGCACGTACCTCTCCGACGATTTATGATGTGCTGATCGCCTTCTTCGGTGGTGCTGCGGGGATTATTGCCCTAGCTACGCGGGGTAAAGGGGGGAATGTCTTGCCTGGTGTAGCTATTGCGACCGCCTTGATGCCGCCTCTATGTACTGCGGGGTTTGGTCTAGCTACAGGCAATCTACTCTTCTTCCTTGGAGCTTTCTACCTCTTCTTTATCAATACCGTCTTTATTAGTCTGGCTACGGCACTAGGTGTGCGAATGATGAAGTTCCATCAGTATCACTTCCTCACTCCTGAGCGAGCGAAGAGGGTCAAGCGTATCTTTACCGGTATCGTCATAGCCACTATGGTACCTGCACTCTGGATGACGGTGAATATCATCCGTACCAGCATCTTCGAGAGCAATGTCCGTAGCTTCGTCAAGCATGAGCTCTCCCTGCCGGGGACGCAGGTGCTCTCCTCCTCGGCTGATCGAGGTGAGCACACCCTACGTATCGTCGCTGTGGGAAGAGAGATCTCGGATTCTCTCCAGCAGGAGGTCGAATCCCGCCTATCGAACTATGGCTTAGCGGGCTACCGACTGACCTTGATCCAAGGTGTGCAGTCGGATAGTGTCCTTGCAGAGAGACGACAGCTGGAGCCGACACTATCCACCAGCGCTAGTGAGCATCAGAAGATCCTAGAGCTAGCCTCGGAGAATGCCTCCCTCTCCCAGCGCCTAGCCGAGTATGAGCTCTATGAAGAATATGCCAGAGAGCTAAGGACGGAGCTAGCAGTGCTCTTCCCTAGTGTGCATACGCTGAGCCTCTCTCCCGTGGTAGAGGTGCAGTTGGATACCACGCGTACGGAGCGCTATATCGCCGTACTCGTCGGTCTGGAGAAGGGGAAGGAGCTCCCCTCGGTAGAAGAGGAAAAGCTCCATAGCTGGCTCAAGACACGTATCCCTGCCGATAGCCTTGTCTTGATCCCTAAAGTGAGTGCTCGTCGTCAGCGCTAGACTGAGCTAGATCGGTACTATACCTAAGCCCTTCCCCAGCGATCCTTATAGCTAAGGATCGCTGGGGAAGGGCTTTTTATGTGAAAGGTAGATAGGTGAGATGTGTACTATCTAGCTTGATAAGGCGGAGGATTAAGGCGAGGCTGGACTAATCTAAGGGCTGATGAGGGCTCTGTGCGGTACTTCTTGGGGGAAAGGTATAGGGTAGCGTATTTTTGTGCCGTTAATATCATTCTCATCAATGAACTACCCAAACAAAAAACGACTCCTTACCTCCGCAGCACTCTCGCTGCTGATGCTTGGCTTGCCTAAGCCACTCCATGCAGAGTCCCTAGATACGATCCAGACCCATGCGCTCGAAGCGGTCGTCATACGCTCCTATATCCCCCAGCGCCCTACGGCTCCGTCGATCGGACAGCCTACTTCGCTGACGTGGATCACGCCCAAGGCGCTAGAGCAGTACCGCATCCAGAGTCTCACTGACCTGACGAGCCGTGTGCCTAGTCTCTTCATCCCTGACTACGGCTCTAAGCGTAGCTCGGCGATCTACCTACGTGGGAGTGGGGCACGCAGTGCTGGTCAGACCATCGGCCTCTATGTCGACGGGGTGCCTGTCCTAAATAAGTCGGGATTTAACTTTGAGTTACCAGGACTAGCGGGGATCGAAGTCCTCCGAGGTCCCCAAGGTTCGCTCTACGGGCGTAATGCTATGTCGGGGATCATCAACTACTATACCCGCTCGGCCTTTGAGCATGCTGGTGGGCAAGCCTCGCTGACGGCAGGCTCACATCGTCTCCTTCGTGCTTCGGTGGAGCAGAGTCTGCTCCTTAATCCTAAGCTGGGGCTGAACTATGGGCTATCCGGTACGACTCGCCGAGGCTACTTCTACAATGAGACCCATCGGGCCTATCAGGATAGCCTACGTCAGATCAGTGCCTTTACCAAGCTCGAATACCGCCCGAGTGATCGGCTAGAGATGGCGCTAAGCCTAACGGGCGACTACGTTCGTCAGGGGGGATTCCCTTACCGCACGGACGATCCCGTGACCAAGCGCCTAGCTCCGCTGAATGCTGGAGATGAGGAGACCTACGAGCGCCATAGCTTTGCCGCTCGCTATCTCTTGAGCTACAAGTGGGGGAGAGTACAGCTCCAGTCCGCTACGGGCTACCAATACCTCTACGACCGTACGGCTATGGATATGGATGCTATGCCAGTGTACCTCTTCCGAGTGAAGCAAGGTCTGCGTCAGCATGGCTTTACTCAGGAGTTCATCCTAAAGGGGCTCCGCGAGAGGTCGCAGAAGTATGCCTGGAGCCTAGGTCTCTTCGGCTACTACGATGCGAAGCATATCGAGGCACCGGTACATATGTCCTACCGAGGCATTAAGTCTATGATCGATAGCCAGCTGGCTCGTCTGCACCAACGTAGCCCTCAGGCTCCGAAGATCACCTACAATGATCCCCAAGCCAAGGACGTCACGAACCTCAATGACTTTCGTATGCCCGACTGGGGTCTAGCTCTCTACCACGAAAGTGCCTATGAGCTGGTGCCAGCATGGACGGTGACCGCTGGTCTGCGCCTAGACTACGAGCACCATCTGGTACGCTATGATTCCCGAGGGTATGAGATGCCCCTGACGATCACCCTCCCCGATGGGCGTGAGATGAATGTCCGGGGGAAGGCTGCCCTGCTGCAGGGGAAGCAATCGGTGGACTACTGGCATGTGATCCCTAAGTTCTCTGTCGCTTGGAAGCCGAGTGAAGCGCTTCATGCCTATGCGACAGTGACGCGAGGGCTTAAGACGGGAGGCTTCAATGAGCAGTCTTTCTCCGACCTGATCACGACAGTGCAGGGGCACAATGTGCAGGCGATGTCGGGACGTACACCAGCCTTCGACGAGTCTACGATACCCGAGCGTACAACTTACAAGCCCGAACACAGCTGGAACTATGAGCTGGGCGCCCGCTATCACCAAGCTAGCTGGGGGCTAGAACTAAGCGCTTCGGCCTACTACATGCATGTCAAGGACCTTCAGCTCACACGCTTCGTCAGCTCCGGAGCTGGGCGAGTCGTCGGGAATGCTGGTGCTTCACGCACCTGGGGGGTAGAGCTCGCTGCCAGCCAGCGTATCTATTCCTCACTACGTGCCCAGCTTAGCTACAGTCTTACCGATGCTCGCTTCTCCGAAGACTATACTGGAGGGAAGAAGGGGGACTTCGTTCCCTTCATTCCCCGCCATATCTTCAGTGCGATGCTCTCGGGCAATGAATACCTAACCTCTAAGCTCCGTCTCTTCGGGGAAGTCGAATGGTCTGGGCTAGGTGAGCTCTACTGGCGTGAAGATAATAGCCAGCGGGAGAATCTCCAGACGATTCTCCGTGCTCGCCTAGGGCTAGGCTATCAGCGCTATGCGGTCTCGCTCTGGGGAGGGAACCTCTTGAATAATAGCTACACGATCTTCCAGGCAGCCTCACCCCTGGGGCGCCTCGTGCAGACGTCCGCTCCACGTACGCTGGGGGTAGATCTCACGGTGAGGTTCTAAAGGACTTTGCAGTAGATGATCTCCCAGAAGCTCCCTCGCTCGCCTTACCTTGCTCTCGGGCGGTATATCGGGAGCAGGAAGCGTAGAGCTTCGTCTCCAGAATAAGCCTTCTAGGCTTCTCCCTTTTTAGATAAGCGACAGCCAGCCCTCGTAGGAGAGCTGGCTGTCGCTTTAGTAGGTCGTGAGGTATCCTCAGAGGTGTTTCCCCGCTAGCCTTGGCTAATCGAAGGGCTAGCTGAGACTGGGTGTTAAGTACTCTGACCCCGTCTTTCGCTCGGGGTCGGCTAGTGCCTCCTCGGAGAATTGGTGGTGCTTGTCGGAGCTTGTTTTGGCTCTCTTCCCCATTAACCCAAATGGGTGCTTGGATGCAAGGTAGAGCGAGGCCAGCGAAAAGGTAGGCCTTTTCGCTAGCGGAGGTGTACCTTCTTGCTGGGAAAGGTCTACCTCTCTTGGCACTAAGAACGAGGTGTAGTGTCGGTAAGCACTGGGGAGTAGGGGAGGAAGATCTATTTTTCTTGGCTTAGAGGTGGTGGTTCAAGAAAAAGTGTACCTTTGTGTCAAGCAACTCAAAGGGGTGCTGGCAGAGGACATCTTCGTCCTTCGCTGTGCTGAGATTATACCCGAAGACCTGATCCAGATAATGCTGGCGTAGGCAGAGAGTGCAGGCGACTTCCCGCCACATATCTCCATTTCTTCTCGTATCTAATGCTTAGCGAAGCCTGCTGGACTCGTTAGCCCTCGCTGTGTCGCTAGTTCACACGTCGCGCCTTAGCGTCAGTCTATGATGAAGATACGTATCAATGGAGAGCCAGCCGAGCTTCCCGAACCTTATCACTTAATCGATGCCCTCGCCTACCTAGGGCTTGATCTCCCCGCCCGTAGTGCTGTGGCGCATAATGGGCAGGTGATCCCCCGTGCTACCTTGGCCCAAGTCGAGCTACAGGAGGGGGATGAACTCCTGCTCATCCGACCTACCTTCGGGGGATGATCCTCGTTCGCTAATCTAAATACTCACCCTCACACTTATTACCTATGAAGATCCAAGACGTCGTCACCCATGGCCCACTCATGGGATCCGAGAAGATCTATGTCCGTAGTGAGCGCTTCCCCCATGTGCAGGTAGGGATGCGCCGTATACCACTTAGCGATACCATCGAGGAAGATGGGACACGCTCCCCGAATGCCCCCGTGGTCGTCTATGATACGGGAGGCCCCTATACCGATAGCGCCTACGTCATCGACCTAGAGCGTGGCCTTCCCAAGCTCAGAGAGCCATGGATCGAGGGGCGTGGAGATACCTTGAAGCAGGAAGAGCTCAATAGTACGTATGCCCGCAAGCGCCTTGAGGAGCGTACACTAGATGGTCTCCGCTACGGACATATCTCTATCCACCCCCGACGAGCTAAGGGCGACTGCGTGACCCAGCGCTACTATGCGAGCCAAGGTATCATCACCGAAGAGATGGAGTATGTCGCCCTAAGAGAGAACCAACTTATTCACGAGGCGAGAGAGCGCTTTGCGATGGCAGGAGAGCCCTTCGGAGCGGAACTGCCCGAGTATGTGACTGCCGAGTTTGTCCGAGATGAGTTAGCTCGGGGGCGTGCGATTATCCCTGCGAACATCAATCATCCCGAAGCCGAACCGATGATCATCGGGCGTAACTTCCTCTGCAAAGTCAATGCGAATATCGGCAATTCAGCCATCCATAGTAGCATCGCCGAGGAGGTCGAGAAGGCGGTTTGGGCGACTCGCTGGGGGGCTGATACGGTGATGGATCTGTCTACGGGGAAGAATATCCATGAGACCCGTGAGTGGATCATCCGTAATAGCCCCGTGCCCATAGGTACCGTTCCCCTCTATCAGGCACTAGAGAAGGTGCGTGGTCGTGTAGAGGATCTGTCCTGGGAGATCTACCGTGATACGCTCATCGAGCAGGCTGAGCAGGGAGTAGACTACTTCACGATCCATGCAGGGCTACGCCGGGAGCATATCCACCTCACGCTTCGCCGTCTCACAGGGATCGTCAGTCGTGGGGGAGCGATCATGGCTGGCTGGTGTACAGCTAAAGGGCAGGAGAGCTTCCTCTATGAGCATTTTGAAGAGATCTGCCAGATCGCAGCCCGCTATGACGTCAGTCTTTCCCTCGGAGACGGACTTCGCCCCGGCTGTATCCATGATGCGAACGACGCAGCGCAGATGGCTGAGCTGAAGACCCTAGGAGAGCTGAACCGCATAGCTGCACGCTACCACGTGCAAGTGATGATCGAAGGTCCCGGACACATCCCTATGCAGCTGATCCAAGAGAATATGACGCGGGAGCTAGCCGACTGCGACGAGGCGCCATTCTATACCCTTGGTCCGCTAGTCTCAGACATTGGTGCGGGCTATGACCATATTACGGGAGCGATAGGGGCTTCGATCATCGGGCATCTAGGTACGGCTATGCTCTGCTACGTCACCCAAAAGGAGCACCTCGGCTTACCTGAGCGAGAGGATGTACGGCAGGGTGTCGTGACCTACAAGTTAGCTGCCCACGCCGCCGACCTAGCTAAGGGGCACCCAACAGCCTACTTGCGTGACCATGCGATGAGCAAAGCTCGCTTTGAGTTCCGCTGGAGGGATCAGTTCCATCTAGCTCTCGACCCCGAGCGAGCTATGGAGTTCCACGATCAGACACTCCCTGAGGAGATCCACAAGGAGAAGCATTTCTGCTCAATGTGTGGCGAACACTTCTGCTCGATGCGTGCTAATCGGAGCTTCCGTAATACATTGCTTGCCGAAGCTCATCCCGATGCCTGCCGTAAGATCGTCGAGCAGGTGCATGGCACGCAGGATAGGACGACACAGGGTATAGATAGGTGATGCAGATGCCCTATGTATCCTGAAGATCTCATTATCATCACCCGCCCTGACCTAGGTGGTACGGAGGAGGCACTCTGGATCACTCATCTTCTTCACCTAGGTGTCGGGCGAGTGCACATCCGTAAGCCAGGAGCGAAAGCGGAGGAGTTAACTCCGCTTTTGGAGGCTATCCCGAGAGAGCTACGTCGACGATGCATCCTCTCTCACCATATCGATCTCGTCACGCACTATCACCTAGGAGGGGTACATCTCTCGGTGAAGGACTGGCGAGCGTGCGCCGATCGTCCCGCTCAGCTGGAGCCTTGGCAAGAGCTAGGTGTGAGTACGCATAGCCGATCGGAGCTGGCGTCTTTGCCTTTCCTCCCTGATTACGCTTACCTAAGCCCGCTCGCTCCGAGTCTAAGCAAGGAGGGATATGGGGACAAGGAGAGCTGGACGGAGCAAGAGCTACGAGCTCTCTGCCGAGATACCCCTTTCCCTCTAGTGGCTTTGGGAGGGATCACCCCGAGCAATGCGCCTAGCTTCCTGAGGTTAGGCTTTAGGAGGGTGGCGAGCTTGGGCTATCTCCAGGGATTGCGGCTTAGTGAGCTAGCTGAGGCGGTACGTGCCTTCTGTCAGCCACGCCTACTCCTCTGTGGGGGGATCGATCCTACCTCTGAGGCTGGTATCACGGCTGATGCTCGCCATGCAGAGCGCCTTGGTTCGAGGTGTTATACGATCTTGACGGCCATTACTCGCCAAGATTCGGAAGCCTTTCATGGGCTTATGCCTCTTCCTGATGCAGAGATTGTGGGGCAGTTGGAAGCTCTTCGCAGGCAAGATCCTCCTGCGGTAGCTAAGATTGGGCTGGTCTCTTCCCTTCATCAGGTAGGCTTGATCGCTAGCTGCATCCGAAGATTGTTCCCCCTCTGTCAGATCCTTTGGGATCCGATCCTACGTACGAGTTCGGGCTATCAAGTGCTGGAGGAGGGAGATCGAGCTGAGCTAGAGCGAGCGATATCCGCTGTAGATCTGCTCTTACCTAATTGCTATGAGCAGGAAGTGCTCTTCCTAGGCGAGGATCCGCTAGACCTAGCGAAGCGGTGGGGTACGATCTTGCTAGCCAAATCGAGGAGGAGTGATCCTCTGCAGGTAGTGGATGTAGCCTACTTGCCTAATGGTCGCACGATCGAGCAGTCTAGCCCACGTGTAGGAAAGGACCGCCATGGGACGGGCTGTCTCTATGCTACGGAGCTGGCTGTAGCACTATCTCACATGCGAACCCCTGAGGATAACCTAAGCTATGCCATGGGTCGAGCTCAGCGAGCTGTGGCCTGCTATCGAGAGGGAGCTAGCCTGCCCTCTCGGGAGAGAAAGGTACGCCTTGGGAAACGTATGTTTATTACCCATGGAGCGACGCCCCAGGAGATCCTTCACCAGACGAGTCTCGTGCTGGAGCAAGGTCTAGCAGATGTCATCCAGCTACGTATGAAGGAGGCCTCTTGGTCGCTCTTCCTCGCTACGGCTAGGGAGATGCAGGCGCTTTGTCGTAGTTTCCGTGTGCCTCTCCTGATCAATGATCGGGTAGACATCGCCCGTCTAGTCGATGCAGATGGGGTGCATCTGGGAGTAGAGGATCTGTCTCCTCGAGAAGCGAGACGTCTCCTCGGATCGGAAAAGCTCATTGGCCTGACCTGCCATAATAGGAAAGAGCTGGACGAGGCACTTACCGAGCCCATCGACTACGTGGGGCTGGGACCCTACCGCTATACGAAGACCAAGAAGAAGCTCGCTCCTATCCTTGGGCTAGAAGGCTATTACCAGCTACAGCTCCCTGACTATCCTCTGCCAGTCTATGCTATCGGGGGCATCCATCCTGAAGAGGTGTCCCGTCTACTAGATACCGGTGTCTATGGCATCGCTATGAGTAGTGGTCTCCTACGTGGACTATACAGCGAGGATACCCCTAACACCTATGACTCTTTCACCTCACAGAACACATCCTTATGCTGACCATCGCAGATAAGATCTTTCACTCACGTCTCTTCCTCGGTACGGGGAAGTTCGCCTCTACCCAGCTGATGTCCGAGGCGATTGATGCCTCTGGCACCGAGCTCGTCACGCTTGCTCTGAAGCGTATCGAGCTGTCTTCGGCGACAAGTGATGATATGATCTCTCCGATACTAGGTAAGGAGGGGATCAATCTACTACCTAACACGAGTGGCGCTCGTACGGCTCAGGAAGCGATCCTAGCTGCTGAGCTCGGAAGAGAAGCGCTTCAGACGAACTGGCTCAAGCTCGAGGTCCACCCAGACCCTCGCTATCTGATGCCTGACCCTATCGAAACGCTCCAGGCAGCCACAGAGTTGGTCAAGCGTGGGTTTATCGTCCTGCCCTATGTCCAGGCTGATCCTGTGCTCTGTAAGCGCCTCGAGGAGGTCGGATGTGCGACGGTGATGCCCCTGGCGGCACCTATTGGGACGAATAGAGGACTAGATACACGAGCCTTGCTACGTATCATCATCGCCGAAAGCAATGTCCCCGTCGTGGTGGATGCTGGTATCGGCACGCCGAGTCAGGCCGCCGAATGTATGGAGATGGGGGCTGATGCCGTCCTCGTCAATACAGCTATCGCCACCTCCCCCGATCCTGTAGCTATGGCAGAGGCCTTCGCTCTAGGTGTCAAGGCGGGACGTATGGCCTACGAGGCACGCTTGGCTCCTATGCGAGGAGAGGCAGATGCTTCCTCGCCCTTCACCTCGTTCCTCTTCTCTGCACAGTAGCTATGGGATCGACAGCTTATGATTTCCTGCAGCAGTATGACTTCGATGCTGTGAGGAAGCGCATTTATTCCCAGCGAGAGGCCGATGTCGAGCGAGCACTACTAAATCCCTATCGGACGACGGAGGACTTCCTTGCGCTGATCTCTCCTGCAGCTCTGCCGTACCTCGAGGCTATGGCTCGGGAAGCTAACCGCCTCACTGTCGAGCGCTATGGTAAGACGATCCATCTGTATCTCCCGCTCTATCTCTCGAATGTCTGCTCCAATAGCTGTGTGTACTGTGGCTTTAGCGTGGAGAACAAGATTCATCGACGGCGACTAACCCTTGCCGAGATCGACCGAGAGGTAGAGGCGATCCAGCAGTTAGGCTTTCGTCATCTGCTTCTAGTCAGTGGGGAAGATCTGAGAGCCTCCTCCTGGAAGTACTATTTAGAGGTGACTAAGCATCTGCAACCTCACTTTGCTCAGCTCTCACTCGAGGTACAACCCCTCGAGTCAGAGCAGTATGCGGCGCTCGGACAGGCAGGCATTGGCTACGTATGCGTCTACCAAGAGACCTACCATGCCGAGGCTTATCCGAGCTATCATCCGGCGGGAAAGAAGTCCAACTATCGCTATCGGCTGGAGACACCGGATCGTATCGCCGAGGCAGGTATTCCGAAGATCGGGATCGGGGCACTCTTGGGGCTCGAAGAGTGGCGCACTGATAGCGCATTCACTGCGCTACACCTCAGCTATCTGAAGCGAAAGTACCGCTTGACGCACTACTCCATCTCCCTGCCTCGCCTGCGTCCTGCCACGGGAGGCTATGAACCCTCTTCACCGATTGATGACGTCGGCATGGTACAGCTGATCCTTGCCCATCGCCTTCTGGATCCTCAGCTGGAGATCAGTCTCTCTACGAGAGAGTCGGAGACCTTCCGTAATCGGGTCTTACCTCTAGGGATCACGAGCATGAGTGCTGGCAGTCATACCGAGCCGGGAGGCTATGCCGAGCACAACGAAGAGCTGGAGCAGTTCGCGATCAATGACCGCCGTAGCCCAGAGGAGTTCGTCTCCTATCTGCGCTCCGTAGGCTACGAAGCGATATGGAAGGACTGGGATGTATGGATGTCGTGAGAGATGAACCGATGAGCAATAGCGATGCTTTCGAAGAGCGCTACCAGCGTCAGCTCTTACTCCCCGAGGTGGGGCGAGCGGGGCAAGTCTGTCTTGCCTCGAAGCATGTGCTTGTCGTCGGGGCAGGAGGCCTTGGCTCGACCTATCTTCCTCTCTTGGCTGGTGCAGGCCTTGGGAAGCTCACTATTTGTGATGGGGATGTGATCACCTTGAGTAACCTCCCTCGTCAGACACTTTATGCTACGGAGCAGATCGGGCAGGCCAAAGCCTTGATCGCAGCCGAACGTTTGCGAGCCAGTAGTCCGACCTGTCAAGTGATCCCCGTCGTAGCGATGCTGACGGAGACCAATATCCGAGCTCTCACTCAAGGGGTTGATCTGATCATCGATGCTACTGACAACGAAGTCACACGACGCCTGATCGATCGTTATGCTGTGGAGCATTCCCTTCCTTGGCTCTATGCTTCGGTAGAGGGGTGGCAGGGTCAAATAGCCCTCTTTACAGCTGGTTCTAGGAGCTATCACGAGCTCTTCCCTGAGCAGGAGCAGGAGTGTACTGAGCCATCTACACCGCTACCGGTGCTGGCCTGTACGCCTGCCGTCATGGCTTCGCTAGCCACGGCGGAGGCCTTGAAGTACCTGCTTGAGTTGCCGACCTCGCTGGCTGACGAGCTATTGCTTATTGATAGCCTAGGGATGAACTTCCTGCGTGTCAAGCGCTAGCCGTGTTGGTTTTAGCCTGCCTCGACCTCTTCCGAAAGAGAGGTAAGCCTAGGAGGTGAGAGAGGTCTACCTTTCGCTCAGGAGAGCCTTACCTTTGAAGAGAAAGAGCTATACCTTCTCCTCGAGATACCCTATATATGGAGTTCCTCGAGGGGGTATAGCTCTTCCTCATGGGTAGGGATATCTAGCTTCTTCCGTCGACGTCGAGTAGGGGAGAGCTAGAGATTAGAAGGGGTAACCGATGGCGAAGTTGATCGCTAAGAGTTGTTTGGGATCTTGGTAGCCGATGACCCAAGGACGCCCGTTCTCTACCTGTGGGTCATAGAGCTTGCAACCTAAGTCAAAGCGAAGGACAAAGTAATCGAAGTCCCATCGTAGACCTAAGCCCGAGGAAAGGGCGATCTCCTTGTAGAAGCGGTCCCACTGGAAGTCCCCCTGAGGCTGGTGATCGTAGGGGCGAATCGTCCAGATATTCCCCGCGTCGGCGAAGAGTGCCATCTGGAGAGGCCCAAGGATCTTCATGCGATACTCTGCGCTCGCTTCGAGCTTGATATCCCCGACCTGGTCGAAGATCGAGCGTGTGGCCGAGCGAGGCATAGCCCCTGGTCCCAGCGTACGAGCAGTCCACCCACGTAGACTATTAGCCCCACCAGCGAAATAGCGTAGCTCGACGGGGATGAACTGACTATTGCCATACGGCACAGCTAGTGCCAACCCTAGCCGATAGGCAAAGGCATTCCCCGTGCCCAACTTACGTAAGCCGCTATAATCGATTTCGGCCTTGACGAATTGGGCGAAGTCCGTGCCGAAGAAGCGATACGTCCCATAGCTGTCCGCTTGCCTTTTCCACAGCTTTGATACGCCGTAGAGGAGGTTCCCAGAGGTCTGTAGGAAGAGTCGGACATTATGTACCCAGGGAGAAGTGGCGATGCGGTAGTCGTTCAGGGAGTTGTATTTGAAGAGATAGGATGCACCAAAGACGAACTGATCTCGGTAGTTCAAGATCTGAGTCACTAGGGGCATTGACCGGCGGAAGTCCTCGTTGATATAGCCAAAGTGTAGGAAGTCCATGTTGATGACCTTCAGCTGGTGGCGGTAGGCAGGACTGTAGAGACTATGCCAGCTATACCCCCAGTCGAGGGAGAAGATGTCTCGGCTGAACTCGGGGCGTGTGTGATGATCGAAGCTGACCTGCAGTGTCGTCGAGGACTGAATAGCCGAAGGTCGTCGAGTAGAGCTTCGGAAGGGGAGCAAGAGACGAGGTAGGGAGAGCGAAGCCTCAGCGCCGTAGTTGCGATGCTCATAGGCTCGTCCACGAAGGCTCTCATATCCTCCCCGTAGCTGAATGCGTAGCTGCTCACCACCGTGGAAGAGATTGTTGTTAGAGAAGGCCAAGGAGCTACTTACACCTAGGCTTCCTGAGGAATTGGTACCTACGATGTCGCCACTGATGCTCTTCGTCTGTGCGGAGTTCGTCGTGATCTCGCAGTTCAGGAGGGTGGAGTCAGCAGAGAGACTGTCGGTATGATACTGGATGGAGATCCCATGGATCGTAGGGAGTTCGCTTAGGGCGCTGTAGGTCGCAGCTGTATGGCGCATGGAGTAGAGCTCTCCAGGTCTTACCCATATCCTTCGGGCTAGCTCGGCGGGACGGATGTAGTGCTTGCCATCAAGACGGAAGCGGATCCCCTCACGCTCTGTCTCCCAGAGCGGAATCTCCTCTTGGCGGGGACGCTGAAGTAGGCTAACCTTGCCGATGCGGTAGACCTCTTGGGGAACAGCGATACGGCTACGCACCCAGATATCTTGAGCATAGAGCGTGTCTACCTCGAAGTGAATGCTGTCACCCGTAAAGGAGTAGTAACCCCGATTTCTAAGTAACTCGGTGACGCGCTCCTGCTCTGCTCGCATATGCTTAGGTGAAAGGATCGCCCCAGCGTGTAGGTGTGAGCGGTATTGCTCACCTGGGAAGAGCCGCTTCTGCGCAAGGGTGTCTTGGGGATGGAGTATCGCTTGAATGGTGGAGTCCGTCGGTCGCTCTTCGTAGCGTCCGACGGTTAGGCGCTTACTAGGGCGGATACTGTAGGTAAGGAAGGCCTGCTTCGGGCGAGTCGTATCCACCTGCAGCGTCGTCTCCGCATTGAGATAGCCGAGGTTGTACATCATCGCAGTGAGGTTGGCTCGTCCGAACTCCGCCTCAGTAGGGTTGAAGATGACAGGAGCGTCTCCCCATCGACGTAGTTGGCGGTTGATGAAGCTGTTGCTCTTAGGGTTGTTAAGGTTGTGCAAGGCAAGTGTCCAGCGGAAGAGCCCTAGGAAGCGTCGATTGGGCTGATGGGGGATGAGGTTGGAGAGCTCTCCTAACTCTTCCCGCTCTGTAGAGCTGAGGGAGTCTACGTGTATATTGACACGAGAGAGCAGATAGTCTCCCTCTTGGATATGCTTAGTCAACGCACATGAGGCGAAGAGTAGCGAGAAGGCCACACCGAGTGGCAAGAAGCGATTATAGAGCATCGGTAGTCCAGATACGCCACGCTTCATCAGCCTGGCGGTAAAGCATCTGCAGGCCATTCATTGTGCGAGCTCCTTGGGAGGCTGCTCGCTCTAGGAAGGTGGTCTGTGATGGATTGTATATGAGGTCGTAGGCATAGTGAGCAGAGCTCAAGCGCTCATAGGGTAGGGGAAGACATCCCCCAGCCTGGAGGCCTACGGAGGTGGCATTGATCCAGAGAAGCTCCTCGGGGCGTAGGGCTTCCTCCAGTGTCGTATAGGTCAGCTCTGCTCGCTCAGGACTTCGGCTAACCTGACGGAAGGAGATCCCTAACTCCCGAAGCACGTAGCTTACAGCGGCAGCTGCTCCCCCTGTACCAAAGAGCAGAGCTTGGGGACGCTCGTCTCCTAGAAGCTCTAAGAGGGAGCTTCGGAAGCCTACGATGTCCGTGTTGTAGGCTTTCAAGTAAGACTGACCTGAAGCGCTACGGGTGATCTTCAGGACATTACTTGCTCCGAGGGCTTGGACTTCTGGTGATAGCTCATCGACGTAGTCAAGGACAGCCTGCTTGTAGGGCAAGGTGACGTTTAGCCCCACCAGCTCGGGAACTTCCTTTAGTAGCTGAGGGAGCTCGCTGATATGCTCGAGCTCAAAGCGTGCATAGCTGAAGGGTAAGCCCTCTCGCTGGAAGAAACCATTGAAGTAAGCCGGTGAGAAGGAGTGCCCGATCGGATAGCCGATGAGCCCATACTGGGGAGGATGTAGTGTCTTATCCAGTTTTTTCATTAGCTCTGGCTACCTTTTGCCTGGAGGATCGTGATCGGGTTGTGCTCGTCGACGGTGAGCACGGTCTCGTAGGTGATCTGCCAGCCTACCGAGGAGATAGCCGTGCGGAAGCTGTCGAGTGTCTCTTGGGAGACCGAGTTAAAGACGATGACGCCATCGCTGTCCATGATCTGGGTGAGACGCTGTACGAACTCCGGTAGCCTCCCGCCATGACCACCGATGAAGGCTGCTTCAGGTCGAGGGAACTGATCCAGATCTTGGCTTAAGAAATCCCCGATATGGTGATCGATGCCAGGAGCGTGGAAGCGACGGGAGTTGACCTGCATCAGCTCTTCGCCCTCCTCTCGGATCTCGAAGGAAGTGACCTGCAGATGGGGATAGCGGAGCTTCGCTTCGATAGATACCGATCCCGTGCAGAAGCCGACATCCCAGAAGGAGAGTCTCTGCTCCAGCTCTAGGAGCGAAAGGCTCACGAGACGAACGGGCATCTTCGTGATCATCTTTACTCGACCATTGAGAGGGAAGAAGTCTAGCTCCTTGAGGCCCAGTGGTGCATCATATTGGCTGACCTTGGTGGCCTCGATGATGAGACAGTTGGGATGAGCAAAGTCCTTGTCCACGACTTCCTCTAGCGGGAGGGTATAGGTCTCTTGGCGCTCTCCTCCGAGGAGAACTCCCACGTGCATGCGGTAGTCCGTATAGCCGTAGTCTAGCATACGCTGGGCAATGTGTGAGGGAGTATTCTTTCGGTCGGTCAAGATGCCCACCTTGGGCGCTCGCTCGATGAGTGCTCGATCAAATTCGTGCCAAGGCCTCCCCGTGAGTGAGACGATCCGCATATCATGATAGGGCAAGCGGAGGGCATGTGCGAGTAGCTGGAGAGAGCTGAAGGAGGGGTAAGTCTGACGTACCAACCCTGGAAACTCACGCATGAGCGTCGTGGTGTAGCCGAAGAAGAGGGGGTCTCCCGAGGCGAAGACGAGCACGGGGGCATCGTGCTGACGATACTGTCTATAGACCTCCGTCAGCGGTACGACGATGTCGATCCATACAGCCCCCTTCGGCAGGAGCGAGGCTACGAGCTCCCGATGTCGGCGCCCGCCGGAGAAGATCCGATGCTGGGCGATGAGATCCTGGATCTCCGGTGTGAACTGGGGAGCGATCTCATCGTTCATGCCGAGGACGGTAAACGAGAGTCCCGAAGGGCTATTTAGTGTCGTTATATTCAAGTCTCTAGAGCACATGCTATCGTAGCTACAACGGACAAAAATACGACTCTTGGATAGGCTCTCCGAAGGGTCGTCCTAACTAGCTCTGTTTCAGTATCCCCAGAAAAGGAAAAGAGGCAACAGTAGTAACACCCAAGAGGCACTACTGTTGCCTATCGAGGGGCACTACTGTTGCCTCTTGGATGTTACTACTGTTACCCCTTGGAGGGATATACTAGGGTGAGGAATGAGCTTGACGTTGTGGGGAGGTTACCTCCCTAGGCGTTGGCGTATCTTATCTCCGAGGATGCGTAGGACACGCCACCCGAAGAAGGCTAGGTAGAATCCTATGCCTTCTTGGAAGTGGAAGCACGTTGGGGCGGATTTATCTGCCACAGCTTAGCGCAAAGGGGCAATAGCTGCAGTTATCCCGATTGTCTGTTTGGACGAAGGGTTCTTCTTCATCGAAAAGGCGATCGAGGATCTGAGTCGTCAGAAGTTTGGTAAAGGGGGCTTCAACCTCCTGATAGCTTCGTGGCTTGCTCCCTCCCCTTCCTACTTCTTCGAGGTCATCGGCGGTCGGGAGGTGGAGGATGGGATCGTAGTTTTCCTTCTGCTGGAGCAAGCCTCCGGAGTTATTAAAACGATAGATAGCAGGATGAAGTTGGTAAGCATAGCTGACTTGATCGAGCTTATCTCTCTGGTAAATTTCGCAGTAGATGAGCGTCTGAAGAATCGCCTTGTATTGAGGATCAAGAAGCTTATCCCATGTGGATGCCTTTAGTGCCGCCTGTCCCGTCTTATAGTCGACGATACGATAGATGCCCTCTTTTTTGTCAATGCGGTCAATGATACCGCCCATATAGATGCGACGTCCATCACTTAGCTCGAAAGGGAGTGATAGAGTTTCTTCGCCAGCGATGTATTCGAAGGGCGTGTAGCGTAGGTCTGCTTCCAGTACGGCGCGTACATACTGCTCGATAGTGCGGCAATAGATCCGAGTCAAATTACTCAATGGAGCAGATCCTAGAAGCATCTCTTCACGATAGGCCTTTTCAACGGAGTCAGTGATATGTCTTTTATCCTTGAGTAGGGCAGTAAGTTGCTCTTTCGTGATGATGGTACCACTACGTAGATCGACAGAAGTAGCTTTGAGCTCCTGTTTATAGAGAGACTCTAGGACAGCATGGACGATAGTCCCGAGTTCATTACTCGCTAAGAGGATCGAGGGCTCTTCTTCTTCCTTAAGGCGACAGACGACATCATAATAGAAACGGAGAGGGCATTGGACAAACTTCGCCAGTGCACTTGGGCTAATGCTCTTCCCTCCGCCCTCTGGCTGAGTAGGATCCGTCATGCTACGCTTGACGAAGGTCTCCCATGCTTCTCCCTCTTTGGCTATGATGCGAGGTGGTGCCTCCACCAGATCGCTACTTAGTCGGAGTGTCCTTCGGGTGATAGGTCGATGATAGATGTACTCTAGTAGGCTGATGTAGCGACTTTCTTCTCCCCAGGCACTAGCTTCACTGGCTGGAGCCACGATGAAAACTAGCTGACGAGCCTGAGCAATACTCTGGAAGAAGGTGTAGTCTGCCCCTAGATCATCCTCCCCATCTATTGGCAAGCCAAAGGCACGGCGTAAGGTGAAGGGGATCAAGGTATCAGTAAAGCGAGTCGATGGCAGGGATCCCTCCTGAGCAGAGAGATAAATCATTGTATCGAAATGCAGGGAGCGAGTCTCAAGTAGCCCCATGACTTGTAGCCCCTCAAGCGGGTCTCCTTCGAAAGGGATCGTGACGGTACTTACTAGACCATCTAGTAGGTGCACGATGGAGGAGAGCTCTGCTCCCTTTTGGTAGGATGTGATAAGCCCCCGTAGACGAGTCACCAGACGAAGATAGTGGTGAATGAACTCAATATCAAAGCTGGAAAGTGGAGAAGACTCGGTCTTATCCTCCGAAGTCTTAGAAGAGGAGCTAAGAGCTTGCTCCTGCACTCCCTCTATCTCCGTCTCTGTGGTAGCAGGGATCTGCTCGATGAAGAAATGAAGTAAGCCTTCTATTCGATCTAAGAGTTCCTCTCCCAAGGAGCTCTTCTCTCCCTGAATAGGATCTAGCAGGAGATGAAGTAAGGGATCATTATGCTTTTCTAGTATCGTAGCTACGGGGAGGTGGAAGCGCTTCTGCCCTCGGATCATCTTCATCGCTTCCGTAGTCTCGGGTGAGGCGAGTAGGCGATGTCCGAGTAGGGCTAAGAGCTGATCGGTAGGATAGCTCTTGCCTTGATGCCGACGTAGCCCAAATTCAAGGAGAGTGATCCAGCGACGTAGGAGGAGTGCAATGGGAGTCTTGTCTAGAGGATAGCCAAGCGTGATGTTTACAGCTCCGATGTCGTCGGGGATGGAGCTCGCTGTCGGGAGGAGTAGGCTCTCGTCGGGGAGGATTAAGGCAGCCTGGAGTTGCTCGGCTTGCTCTTTGATCTTCAGAGCTTGGAAGATGGATGGAAGACCTTTGACCTGCGCCAGTAAGCTGGGGGCTTGGATGACATCAATAGTGTCAGGGAGGTAATTCCCTTGTGGATCTGCTAGCCATGAGCCTTGCACTTGTCCAAACTCACTGATGAGTTGCTTGTAGTAGCTAGATGCTGGATGCTCGGGATCCTGTACGATGGTGACAGAGCTATCCCAGCAGAACTCAGCCTTTCCAGCCTTGGTTAGCGTGCGGAAGATACGTCGCTCAGCCGGTGTTAGCTGGAATAGCCCTACGAAGACGATAGGATCGCTCACCTTGTCGAGGATCTCTTCCTTGTCGTTACTAGCTTGGCGGTAGAGGGAGCCCTCATAGGTGAGTCCTTGCTCTTGGAGACGATCATTGAATCGTACGTATAGAGGAGCTAGGCTTTCCCAGAAGCTAAGGAAGCGAGCTTTATACTGCTGTGCCTCTTTCTCAGTATTCTGTGATGTTAAGGCAGGGAGGTTTCCCCAGAAGCTGAGGAGTAGGTCACGAGCCTCTTGGGATAGGTAGCTGAAGTCGTCTGATAGCTCTTTGAGGTCGCTTAAGTTGCTATATAGATGAGTCGTATTGACAAGATAGCGGTCGCAACTGTCGAAGTCTTTGAGGATGAGTCCTCCCCAATAGAGGAAGCTATCGAATGTCTCTATATTCTCTTGGGGTGTCCCTTGCTTTGTTCGCACCTCGTGGTAGGCTTCGTAGAGCTCAAAGAGTAGTGCCGTCTTGTCCAGCAGTCGTACCGAGGGGACGAGGCTGGCTATGAAGTTTCCGATCGTCTCTAGCCGAGGAGAGAAGATCGGTTGATCTTGGGCAATCTTACCTAGGTAGTGACGGAAGAAGGTCAGCGCACGCTTGGAGGGGAAGATGAAGCGAAGCTGAGATATCGAGGATCCGTACTGCTCGTAGTAGTGACGAGCGACTTGGGCTAGGAATGCTTCGTTCATCGGCTGGGTGTCATCGTTTGGTCTAGACGCTTCGCTTGGTGTAGGTCATCCTCTGCTGCTTTCTTATTCCCTAGGGACTCCTGGAGCTCTGCTCGTAGACGGTAGAGGGAGGCTGGAGCTTTCCCCTTGGCGAGCTCAAAGGCTTTGTCCAGATCCCGCTGTGCAAATCCCTTCAGCCCTTTGGCTAGATACATGCGAGCACGACCCTCGAGTACCTCGAGGTTTGTCGGGAGCTTGTCGATCAGGTAGGCATAGAGTCGCTCAGCTTGGTCGTAGTTCCCCCGCATCGTCTCTAGCAGGGCATAGCCGATGCGCGCTTTGAGGGAGGAGCTATTATTCTCGATGATTGTCTTTAGGTCTCCTTCGGCAAGATCATACTCCTTGGTCAGTAGGTAGACCATCGCTCGCTGGTAGTGGTATAGCTCATTGCGAGGATGATCGGATAGGAGGAGAGCGAAGTCGGTGAGGGCAGCCTTGTAATTTCCTTGTCGTACGAAGAGCTTGGCACGATTGAAGCGTGTCGTCTCTTCATGGCTATCGATGCTCAGTGCTCGACTGAAGGAGTTCAGAGCCTCGGTCTCTTTGCCCTGAAGCAGCTGAAGTCCCCCGAGGTTATTGAGGAGCATGGGTTGTAAGGCTCGGGGCGGTGTGAGACGAAGCGCTTCGGTAAGGTAATGCTCTGCTAGGGCATAATCCCCCCGGTTGCCTGCCGTGAAGCAGGAGTCCAAGAGAGCTTCGTAGCGTACACTATCTAGGTGCTGTGCGGACTGTGCCCTCCCTGGCTGGGTGCTGATCAGGGTAAGCAAGCCAATTAGTAGGAGGAGGAAGGGGGAAGAGTATCGGGAAGGGATCGTCATATGCTGATTTTTGAGGCAGCTTTTGATGCCACCTGCTACCTCAAAGATACAGCGAATATCAGATAGTTAGTTCTCTCCCACGGCGTTTAGCCTAGTCGTTGAGCGGTGAGATCTCTGCCCTAAGGGGTGCAAGTGTATTGACTTGGTGACGGTAGATAGAATAGCCAGGCTCGCCCCGACTGCATCTCTGAGAGCGGTCGGGGCGAGCCTGGCTAGATCGTCGGGGGGGACTTACTTGGAGTAGGGGAGTACGAGCTTGAAGCCCTTGCCACGTACGACGACCTGTCGATCTCGTACTTCCTCGACGTAGACGGTGTACTTGCCGTCCTTTTTCAGAGGATGCTCACGGTAGATCGAGGTATAATCGCTGAGCCAGCTGACGTTGATCTCTCGCTTCTCACCGACCACAGGAGCCTTGATCTCAGGCCGAACGGTGAGCACACGATTCTCTTGGATCAGGGCACGAGGTGCGGTCTTGGCGATAATGACAGGGTTTGTCGTCTCACTTAGTCGGACGAATTCCCCACGCTTTCGTACGGTAAGGAGACTCTTGAAGGTCATACTCAGCGAGCGAGAGGTCGTCGTATAGAGACCGAAGGCATCTGCGCTCCCAGCACAGCGGATCTTGACCTTGATCTCCTTCTTCGTTAGGCCGTCTTCGCTGGTAGCTACGAGGCGGATATCGCCTTCGCTCTTGGCCTGGATGCGTACTTCTCCTGAAGAAGCCTTCCAATCAATGATCGCAGCCTCCTCGGGGTCGAAGACCTGAAGGGTAGCCTTCTCTCCACCGCCGGAGAGGGTCAGCGTACGAGCGTCATCACCGGGGTAGAGTGAAACCTCGTCTTCGGTCGAGGCAAAGGGTGGGGCGACGACCCGAATGGGTAGGCGTCGCTCCTGATCGTGGGAGCGTAGGATGAGCGTCGTCTCACCTAGGAAGTGCCCGACGACACGGAGCGTATCCCGAGAGATAGACGCTGTGGCATACTTGCTCTCGGTCGTCAGCGCGGTATACTTACCATCCCCACCCTTGAGGAGTAGCGTCAGGGTACGTTGGGGGCTCAGCTCGAGGGATTGGGCATCAGGTGATCCGATCTGGATCGGAGCGATGGTGCGTGGCTCCTCCTTCTTACATGCCGTGAAGGTCAGGGCTAGGAGGGTGATGAGGCTAAGGATAAACTTATTCATTCGGTAGGGCTACTTGACAGTGACTTGATATTCGAGATCCCAGATCTTGTCCTCTGACTCCTGGACGGTGATGCTCAGGGCATGCGTACCTAGGCTGGGGAAGGTGAGGATGCGTCCCTCGGGCTTGACTTCCTGCCCGTCGATATAGCAGGTGATTAGGGCATTGGGGTTGGTAAGCTCTAGGAAATAGAGCGGGAGCTTCTGAGGGCAGGAGCCATCTTCCTCGATGGTGTAGAGGAAGGGGATCGTACCTCCGGAGAAGTCACCTAGCTGTCTGGTCTCGACCTCCAGAGGTTCAGAGTAGTCGGAGAAGGCTGTTCCCTTCTTCGAGCGCAGGCGGATGCGGTAGGTGACGCCAGGAGTCATCCCTTCAAAGAAGTAACGCTTCTCCTTGGTCGTATAGGTCTGCGTAGAGAGGGTGGTACGTCCTTGCATGGCGACAGCCTCGATCTCGAAGCCCTCGACTGCTGGGTCTTCGTCCGTCCACTCGATGGCAAACTCTCGCTGAGTGTAGCGCTGGCGAACTTTCTTCGGTGCCTGTGGAGTGGTGAAGGTCACGGGTGGGACGTCGGGCTCACCTTCTTCGCCTTGGATCAGCTTCATCGATAGGTTGTCGACCTGCAGGTCATAGTTGGCGATACCGCCATCTTCGTTCTTGAAGAAGGCTAGCTCGAAGGTCATCTTCTCGGCGTTTTCGGGCGCTTCGACGACCATATACTTCTCTCTCCACTGAGGTTCATTACCCTTAAGGTCCATCCCGATGAGCATGTTGAAGAAGCCTTCGGGAGCATGGGTATTGCTGTTGTCTCGGCTATCGATCCAGGACTTCCCTGCTGGGGCTAGCTCGACACCCTTGAGAGCTAGTGCTTTGCCTGCCTTGGGGATCCATGTGATGCGGACGACAGCTAGCTTTTGAGCTGAGCGAGCATAGCCGTCAGCGCTCTTGGGGAAATTGCCTCGGTAGTGATAGGATACGAGGTACTTCGCCTTAGAGCGTACGGGCAGTGGATCAGGATAGGTGTAGAGCTGATGATCGACACTGAATACTCCCGAGAGACGAAGAGCAGCCTGCCCGTCCTGAGCGCCTTCGCTGAAGCGAGTGAAGGAGTTAGAGGACACGGAGCTCTGTGCTGGGTACATCCACCAGCCCTGTATGCGTCCCTTAATGAAGCTGTTCTGCTGCTTAAGGTAGGCGACATAGTCATTGACGAAGGTCTTGAAGCGAGCTAACTGCTCGGGCGTGTACTCGATACCCTTCTCTTCGGCATCGTTGAGGATATTCTCCCCGATACCACCCTCCTGCTCCTCTTCGTCCTCGAAGAAGACATCGTTGGGCGAGGTGGGTATGAATTGTCTGGGATAGTCAGACGGGACGGCAGGAGCGGTAGCTGTCCCCGAGGGGAGCGGTAGCTCTAGGCTCCCGTTAGGTAGGATATTAGCCCCCGTAGTCGCAGGGCGAGTGGAGGGTTTGTTACGCTGTGCCTGCAGGCTCCCTACGCTGAGGGAGGAGATTAGGAGTAGGCACGAGAGGAATCTAGTCTTTATCATAAGGAAAATTAACGTGTCATGAGATAGGGAAAGTGATTGGCTTCACTCACCTCTCTAATAAGGCCTAAGTGTAGGCGCACGAAGTTCACTCTCTCAGAGGTAGAGCTTTTTTCGCACAGAGGTATAGCTACTCTTCGGGAGAGGTTTACCTTGGCTTATGGAGAGATAGAGCTTCGCTTGGAGTTACTTGGTGTGAGGGAGATCAAAGACCTGCTGGAGGTGGCTGGTGAGCGTCTTGAGCTTCTGACTTAGGTCAGTGCTCCAGAGCCCTTCGCCCTGCATGAGGGGAGCTAAGAGAGACGTTACCTCTGTCTGACTTAGGTAGGGGGTACCAGAAGGACGGCGTGTAAACTGAAGCGCATAGACGAAGCCCACTCCTCGGGAGATAAATCGGAAGGCCTGACGTGGAGCTTCCTCGAGATTCGCCTGGGTGTTTCGTCCGTAAAGCTCCTCGATGGCTCGCCGAGCGACTACCTGGGAGACGAGCTGACGGATGGTCTTGAGGTGTGCTAAGGCCTCCTGATAGCGGTACTCCGTGATGGCTCTTCGCCCCAGAGCGAAGGCATCATGGATCCGAGTGCCTATCCCTGGTAGGTTGGAGAGCGTCGTCGACTGCACCTCTCGCTCTAGCTCGGTGTAGAAACCATAGGCCTCATCCCAGCGATGCTCTAGCTCGGTATAGTTGTGACCTGCTAGGAGTACGAGGTTTTCGTGTGCCTTGATGAGGGTAGAGTCACGTAGCATCTCTTCCTCCAGATCGACCCAGAGAAGCCGATCGAGGTGGATCGCCCCGAGGAGCATACCTCGATACTGCTCGCCAGGTGCCAGTCCCAGTCCAGTAACGAAGACTCTGTCGTCATCACCCTGGCCGAATCCGACGAAGCCGGTGACCCCTGCCGAGGCAGAGCGGTGGTATCGTGTGGTGGAGTACATGCCGTTCTCATAGCCAGCAGCCTCCCGAGCTTGCTCTAGGATCTTCGTAAAGTCCGAGAGATAGCGAGCTCGCTCCCCCTGACGCACCGATGATGTGACGAGGAGGGGACGTAGAGCGATCTGATTATTCCCACCTTGGTCGAAGAGACTCACGAGCTCTGTCCAGCTTCGCTCGCTATATAGATAGGATAGACGTAGGAAGCGACTATAGAGGACACTGCTCGCCGAGGCCACTCGCTGAGACAGCTGCGTATCGACACTGCTAGCACCCTCTCGCTGGAAGCTATAGACGGGGTCGGGTACGATAGGGTATTGGTACTGCGACTCGAGGACTTCGCCCGACCAATGGGTACAGGAGCTCGTAGCTCCGAGACAGGCGAGTAGGATGAATCCCCCGTAGAGGGGCTTGATGAAGCGGAGCATAGGACTTAGGGGAGGATGATGTACTGACAGTAGGGACTAGGCAAGCGTGCTTCGCCCTCATCAGCATTCTGCGTCTGCCGTGTAGCTAAGACGGGAGTTGAGAAGATCTTGTCCTGAGAGATCGCATGAAGTGAGGCACTGATAGTTGTACCACGGGTAGCGAATCCCGATACCAAGAGGTAGAGAGGCTGCCCTGTCGTGAGTGTGAAGGTGAGCTCATGGGGTTTGCCATCGTTGATGAGTCGAGCTTTACCGGTAAACTCCTTTGCTGAGCCCAGCGTATGGAGCTGCTTGTCAGCATCTACATAGCGGATGAGGACGTGGGAGTCTACTTGATTTTGAGGGTTTAGTCCTCCGCCCTGACTGAGACCTGCCGGCTCGGCAAAGGTGTAGGTGAGGGTGACGTCATAGCTACGCTGGAGACCTGGGATGCTTACCCCGGGGTAGACGAAGGTCGCTGGTGTCGTCTCGGGATTACCAAGTCGGGCGATCATCTCCTCATAGCGAGGGGCAGGTCGCTCTGCACCCTGGAAGGGGAAGAGCTTATCATAGTCCTCCTGTGGGGGATCTATCGGCATACGAGAGCAGGCACTCAGAGCGAGAAGAAGCCCAAGGAGGGCACTATAAGGTAGCTTCATAAGCTTAGTAGTAGTCATAGGAGAGATTAGGATCGTCATAGATCTCTGCCACCAGACCCGTCTCTTCCCCCTTGGGATGTAGATGTCTGCTGACAAGACGTAGGGTGCGCCACTGGGGATCATAGACCCGAACGAGCTCACAGATATAGCGATCGCCCTGACGGATAAAGTCGGAGAAGATACGCTGGCTATCGAGACGAATCCCGGAGAGGAAGGTTAGCCCCTCAGGAGTGCCTACATAGCCCGAGCCAAGCCCGCCGATAGCACGGGGCGGACCATCCGGTACGAGTGCCTTACGCTGGACATTCGTGAAGAGAGCATAGCGCTGACGGACCATGTTTCGTCCGTAGCTGGTCAGATCACCACGTGAGCTATACTTCGTGATGTAGTCACTGCGGAAGTATATACGCCCCCCTTGGCGGATCGTTAGCTGAGGATTGCGCATGGACTCGAAGTGCTTACGATTTTCCTCGGCATGCTTTAGGCGACTCTCTGAGGTGTCGCTAGTGCGGACACGACGTAGGAGGAAGTAGCTTTGGGCAGGCCGGATCGTCTTGCTACTCAGGAAGACCAGACGACCATCTGCATCGGTACCCTGAAAGAGGAAGTCTAGTTCCCCCTCGAAGTCCTCTCCGATGAGCTGTGTGAGGTAGCTCCCAGAGGTGAAGCTGAGACGTGTCATCCCACCCTGAGTCAGGCTGTAGCTGATGGTCTGAGCTTGCTTAGCTGATCCATCGGTATAGTCTCCTCGGAGACTTGCCTTGCCATCCGGAGTGAACGTTAGCTGGAAGTAGAAGCCTCCATAGCCGAGCTGGTTAGGGAACTTATGCTGATCTAGGCTAGCACGAGTATCTGCGAAAAGGAGCGAGTCGGTCTTAGGGAAGTAAAGCATCTCCCACCCCTCGGGAGCACTCGTGAGTACCTGATGCAGAGAGTCAATGCGCTCGATACTGCGAGCTGTCGGTGTGGAGGAGAAGACAGGCTTCTCTTCCCGACATGAGGTGAGCAGGCTTAGCCCAACCAAGAGGAGAGCTAGTCTAAGGCTTTGGCGTAGCATGGGCAGAGAGATATTGATTCATCAGGGTGAGGCTACCGAGCTGGAGACGATAGAGCGGGAAGCGCCAAGTCGTGGTGAAGTAATCGTTGAGGAAAGCACGCTTCGCTACGAGGGCGGCATGAGCCTCTCGGGCTTCTTGGGCATAGCGAGCTTGTGCCACGGGGTCACCTTCCGCTTCGTCAGGGCGGGCAGCATCCGTCTCCATGGCAGAGAGACTATTCGGAGTCTCCGTGAGTGTCACGCTGTAGGTCTCGGCCAGATCGACCTCAGCGCCCAGCATCCCGTAGATCGAATAGAAGCCTCGAGACCAGGCATAGCGGTTCGGTCCTAGCCCCTCACGTAGCTGGTCTGGGCGAGAGAGGTAGCTTCGGAGCGCATCGGAGAAGGGGGAGGTATCTCCGTCGGTATAGTTCTTCTGGCTAAAAGGGATGAACTTCGCCAGATCGGCTGGACGTAGATCCAGCAGGTGACGCCCGATTTGATGCTGAGCACTACGGATGAGGCGGTAGACTTCGACTTCCTTAGTCGGATCGAAGCGATCAATGTGGTAGAGGTGTAGCTCTATGGCTGGCTTGCTTCGGTCAAAGGGTAGATCGACTCCCCGTCCATCGATCTGTCCTCCACCGTATAGGTAGATGCGGAGTAAGGGTACCTCAGGGAGGAAGCCCTGTGAGGCAAAGAGATTCTTATCTCGATACAGACGTAGCACGGTCGCCTCTAGGCACTCCAGAGCAGGGCGTACCTGACTCTCTTTAGGAGGGTAGGTATAGCTCGACTGATGACTTCTGTGTGGCTCCCAGCGATAGATGACTTCGGCTTGGTAGGGTGTGGTGATGTGCTCCTGACACCAGCGATCTAACTCACTGGCGGGTGCAGTCTTATTGAGGATGCTCTGCTCATCGAGATGCTCTGATCGGCAGGCCGACAGCGAGAGGAGAGCGAGGAGCGAGATATAGACGTACTTCATGTGGGAGGAAGAGCCTTAGTGATGGATGAGATGATTGACGCCCTCTCTGGGATTGGCTGGGAGACCAGCGGCGATGGCTTCCTCTGGGAGCTGGAGGAGCTGGCGTGGGTCGTTCTTCTTCAGGGGGCGATAGAAGGAGCTGCGAGAGGATCGGGTGACTTCGATATTGAAGCGTCGGATGTCAAACCAGCGTAGGCCCTCCTCAAAGAATTCCATCTGTCGCAGGTGGAGGATCGTATGGATCATCGGAAGTTGCTGGACCGTCAAGCCATAGAATGGAGCATAGCTCTCGTAGCGAGAGGTCGAGCCTTGGGTATAGCGGTCATTCAGTACAGCAGGCTCATAGCCGAACTTGTACAGGGTATAGGTCTTCAGATCCCGTATAGCTTCTTCATACCGCTTGAGCATGGTGTAGGCCTCCATTCGGTTGAGGAGTACTTCGTCTGCGCTCAAGAGTACATTCGTCACAGCTAGTCCTCGTGGATGTGTCTCCGAGGTCTCGCTAAGCGTGGAGCGCTCGTCGAACTTCGCTAGATAGCGTGTCGTGCGATAGGGAGCAGGTGCATAGATGAAGGGATAGATCAGGGTCGCGTCCCCTGACTGATCATCATCCTTGATAGTTTTCTGCTTAAAGATGCGGTCGATGCTTGCTATCGTGGATCCATAGCGGTCAGTCCCGATACTACGAGCTAGGCGAGACTCGGTGGAGGCGAGTAAGAGGTTGGATGGAGAGGCTGTCGAAGTATAGCTCTCAAAGAGACGACCACGACGCTCGCTATACTCCTCTTGCAAGTGGATCCAGGGACGAAGTAGGTGTCCAGGATTGCCTGCGAGGACGTAATCAGCATAGGTGATGACCTGCTCCCAGTCCCCCTTCATCAGATAGAAGCGTGAAGCAAAGGCATAGGCTGCCTGCTTGTTGAAGTGACGCTTAGGCTGTGCGTAGTAGTCATCACTCACCAGCGTGATGCCACGGCGTAGGTCTTGCTCGATCAGATCATAGACTGCTGAGACTGTACTGCGACCTTGAGTAGCAAAAGCATGCTTCTCAGGGCGGGTGAGGTAGGGGATGCCTGGACTATCGGCACTGCGTCCATAGGGTGCAGACCAGATATTCACCAGCATGAAGTGCAGGTAAGCTCTTAGGAGAAAGGCTTCGCCATAGAGAGCTCTCGTGCGAGCTGTCTTAGGGAATGTAGCTAGCGACTCAAGGACTTGGTTCGCCTGAGCGATACCCTGATAGCAGGAGAGCCAGTAGTTCAGAGGAGTATCGAGATCCTCTTGGTCGTAGTCCTCCCAGAAGTACATCGTCTCCCCAAGGCGAGACTGTACGCCACCGACACGCTCCTCGACATTGTCGGTGCGAGGCTCTAGGAAGGGGATGTAGCTGGCTCGTGGATAAGCTCCCGTAAGAAGCTCCTGTAGATCTTCCTCGCTTGTGATCTGGATGCTGTGGGCACTATTGGGAGTCTTATCTAAGTAGTGCTGACAGCTGGTGAGGACCCCTACACTGAGGAGGGTGAAAAGAAGGCGTTTCATTGACATCATCGGTGTCGAAGTGAAGCAAAGGCTAGAGCCCTAGTTGGAGAGTGAAGGTACACTGGCGAGGTGTAGGTAGGGAAACTCCACCCGAACGGAAGTACTCAGGATCTTGTCCGTGTAGGCGCTTATCCGAGTAGAGGAGGAAGGGGTTCGTCAGACTGACCTGGATCTTGGCAGACTGGAGGTGAAGTTGGCGTGCTACCGAGGCTGGCAGGCGATAGCCGAGAGAGACGTGCTTGAGGCGGATGAAGCTCCCGTCAGCGACACGCAGCTGAGAGTAGTTGTACGTGCTGTAGGCTCGCTCGATATTCTCCTTGCCGACGGCTTGGATTAGAGACTGAGCTGGTAGGGTAGGTACATCGGTGAAGCGCTCATCTCCAGGATTGAGCCAGCGGTCACGCCACATACCTCCGAAGACATTGAGGTCACCATAGGTTGGGTCGAAGGTGGGGTTAAGACGCAGCTTGTACCCAGCCTGTGCTGTCAGGAAGAAGGTGAAGTCCCAGTCTCGGTAGCGGAAGGTATTGGATAGCCCTCCGATGATCTGTGGCTCGATAGGTCCGTGATAGGTCAGATAGCTCTTCGTGTACTGGGTATCTCCAAAGTCAGCTCCATAGATGCGTGATTCTTCCCCTCTGTTTAGGGGGTAGAGGCCGAAGTCAAATGTCGGTAGACCATGACTATTGAGTCCCTGGAAGTTGTAGGAGAAGAGAGAGCCTTTGGGGAAGCCTACGAGGTTGCCACGACCACGACCGGCTACGAGGTCTAGTGCATTGGGGGTATTGCGTAGGCGAGTGATCTGCTGGTTCATCCAGCTTAAAGAGAGTGTGCTACTCCAAGAGAAATGCTCCGAGCGGATGTTATCCGAGCTTAGCGAAAGCTCTATCCCTCGGGTACGCATATCACCGAAGTTCGCATACTTATAATACTGCCCACCGACACCCGATGTGCGGACGAGGTCGATCAAGTCAAAGGCGTTGCGCTGATAGAGATCTATCGTCGCACGAAGGCGACCATTGAGAAAGGCTGCCTCTATCCCTGCATTCAGCTCGTACATCTTTTCCCATGTGAGATCTCGGTTCTCTAGATGAAGGATCTTCAGTAGTCGCTCGCGATCAGCATAGGGTACAGACTGGGTAAGTCCGCCCTGGTAGATCGCTTGCGCATTGATGGCCTCTTCGTTCATCTTCGCTGTCAGTCCATAGCTTAATCGTAGGGCAAGATGACTGAGGGCAGAGGATAGGGAGAAGAAGGACTCCTTATCGATGTTCCATTTCGCTCCGATATTCCAAGTCGGTAGCCACTGTGTATGGGAGCGTCCCCCTGAGGCATTGGAGCCCTCGAGGTTGATCAGTGCATGGGCGATATAGCGCCCTGCGTAGCCATAGGTGGTACTTGCAGAGAAAGTCACTCCTCGATCTGTATAGCGAGTGTCAGAGAAGTAGCTCTTATTCTCTTGGCTGAGCTTCTCAAAGATCCCAGGCGAGGGGAGGATTTGTCCTCCACGATTGTAGAGGATGCCATAGCCAGAGAAGGGAGTAGAGGTTCGCTCTGCAGCACGTAGCTCGGTGAAGGCAAAGGCTTTGAGATCATGATTGCCCCAGTGCTTATCATAGTCTACCGCTAGACGAAGGAGGTAGCTACGTAAGCTATTCTCTCCCTGCATGAGCATTCCGCCAGTAGGAAGGGGGCTCTTGGGTAGAAGCTCTGGATGAGCAGGGTCGTGCAGGAGATAGGTGTTGGCTCGGGCGACCTCTGGAGTCTCCATCGCACGGTAAGCTAAGATCTGGTTAGAGCGCTCGGTGATCTCATGTCGTGTCGTCGTAGATGCACTACGGATAGCCATGAGAGCACGAGCATCTAGTCCTGGGAGGATCTTGTAGCTTGCCTCGAGCTGTGTCTTGAAGTCTACAAGGCGAATGTCAAGATGGTTGGCCTTGTACTCATTGAATATGTTGAATGGAGCCCAGTTATTGCGGTAGTACTCATCAGGGAGGAGTGTCCGTGTTGTCCCAAGGGCATAGGAGAAGGGGTTGATATCGAAGTCTCGCTCGAAGACACCCAGCGTCGTATTGGCTCGTTGAGGGAGTGTGCCAGGAGCACGCTGCGAACGGATATTCCCCTGCCCTGATAGGCTGATCTGCCAGCGGTCACCGAGGAAGAAGTCCTGCTTGAGGTGGGCTGTGAAGCGCTGTACTTGGTCTGCGATCGTCCATCCACCATCGTGATAGAAGCCTAGAGAGGCATAGGAGGCGCTGTGTTTCCCCCCAGCAGTGAAGCTCACGGTGTGGCTGGTCGTCGGGGTGAGTCGGAAGAGTTCTTTGAACCAGTCCGTATTAGCTCGCTCATGGCGCTCCAGGAAGGCTCTTCGGGCTTCGGGCGTGTTGGCTAGACGATAGGCACCTGTGCTGGGGTCGTACTGCTGGAGCGCCTGATTTAGTAAGTGATAGACTCCGCTACGTCGTCCGTAGAGCGTATTGCTTAGATCGAAGTAACCCTTCTCCTGCATCTCCTGATAGACACCCATAGTCTCCTGTGAGTTGAGTAGGTCGAAGGAACGATAGCTGGGACGGAAGCGGAAGGTATTCTCTGTGCTATACTGGATACGGAGTGGACTATTACGCTTCCCTGATTTGGTGGTGATGACGATGACCCCATTGAGCGCACGTGCTCCGTAGATCGAGGTGGCCGAGGCATCCTTGAGCACCTGAATGTCTTGGATGTCTGCAGGGTTAAGACCAGCTACGGCTGATCCGATGAGTGTCGCTGCATCCCCTGATGCTAGCTGATCGAGGGAGAGATGCACGAGATCTTCATAGACTGCTCCATCGATGACCCAGAGGGGCTGGACATTTCCGAGGATCGATGCTCCTCCTCGGATATTGAGGCGGGGAGCGGTGCCGAAGGTGCCTGAGACACTCTGTACAGAGAGCCCAGGGACACGCCCCTCGAGCATACGGGTGATGTCCTGTGTCCCCTCTTGGTGAATATCCTTCATCTTCACAGAGGTCGCAGCTCCAGTATAGACACGGCTACGGATCTTCTGATAGCCGGTGACGACGACCTCGTCGACTAGACGGCTATCCTCGTGTAGGATGATCGTGAGACGTGGCTGGCTAAGGCGTAGCCGGCGTGTGATCATCCCGACGCTAGAGACCTGAATAGAGTCGCCGATGCTTGCTGAGAGAGTGAAGTGTCCTGAGGCATCGGTGACAGCTCCTCGCTGTGTACCTAGTAGGCGGATCGTCACCCCTCGTAGCGCTTCGCCCTGCGCGCTACGTACAAGGCCGGTGAAGGTCTGTAACTGTGCCGATAGGGCTGTAGGGATGAGTAGGAGGAGTACTAAGATGAGCTGGCGAAGCTGTCCCCGAGAGAGAGTAAGCAAACGTATGTTCATAGACGTGAGAGAGGCCAAGTTAGAGCGAGAGGCGGAAGCCTCCATAGATACCGAAGGGATGTCCTGCACGAAGTCCGGCTGGGTGACGGCTCGTGAGGTAGGCCTTGTTCATGAGGTTCACGGCATTGGCAGTGAGTGTCAGGTGCTTGTTCACCTGTACCTTGATCGAGGCATCGAGGATCGTGTGCGCTGGGATCTGATGAAGCTCAGCGAGCTGTCCTTGCCCAGGCTGTGTGCGCATGGCGCCATTGTAGCGCATCGTGAGGTTCGCTTCCCAGCCTCGATACTCGATACCGAGCTGGGCATTGAGCGCATGACGGTAGATGTAGGGTAACTCATCCCCAGGATAGACCTGCCCCCAAGCGGAGGAGTAGAATTCGTTCTTCATCTCTGTGTCGGTGAAGGTGTAGCTAACCTGTAGCGGGAGTTGCCACTTCCACGCCTGAGGGATAGGTAGCCATGAGGCGAGGAACTCAAACCCTTGCACTCGGGCTGCTCCTACAGCGAATTGATCGAGCGTCCCTTGTCCCCCTGCCGCAGCAAGGTCACTGCCGAGCATATTGCTATAGGCATTGTGGTAGGCGATGGCCTCGACCTTGAGGGTCGGAGTAGATAGGCGAAGACCCGCCTCGAGGTTGATACTCTTCTCTGCCTTCTGACGATAGTAGGTCAAGACGCTGGGAGGAGCAAACCCCTGATGGACACCTGCGAAGATAGAGAGGGGGCGTAGGAGCTTATAGTTCACTCCGAAGCTAGGGAGTAGGGCCGTAGCATGGTTAGAGCCATCGATGCGTAGATGTCCCGTACGTCGGGGATCCTTTACGGTGTAGTCTCGCTTGATCAGATCTACATCCTCTAGGCGTAGCCCTGCAGTGAGAGTCCAGCGTCCATTGCTCCACTTCCCTAGGAGATAGGAGGCGAAGGCGTGTGCTGTGGTGATGCGGTTGCTCTGATTGCCAGGGAGACCTGCTCGGTAGAGCTCCATCCGTCCGCCATGCATGGCGTAGCTGTCCTCGTGCTGGAAGCGATCTTCGAGGTCAGCATGGTAGCGTGCTCCTGCCTCGAGATCAAGCATACCTGAGAGGAGTGGGAGACGATACTCGAGCTTCGTCTGGATACCTCGGGAGTGGTAGGAGCGCTGGTTAGCGTGCAAGAGAAGAGCTTCTCCCTCTGCATCCTTCACTCCCGTGAGGATGGCGAAGTAGTCGGCACTCGCTTCGGGATCGGCAAGTATTTGCTCGATGGTGCGCTTCTCGCCTGTGCGGTAGCCGATGCGTACGTCATTGAGCTTATACCAATTACGCCAGAAGTAGTTGTAATAGGCACTCGTCGTCAGCCGTAGCCCATGGGAGAAGTCTAGTAGGTAGGTTAGAGCCGACTGCCAGTGTCGAGTACGCATCTCGTCCATCTGTGCTCCTCGGTAGCGGAGGTAGGGCTGACGAGCGAAGTCTGTGGCGCTAAGCCCTACGTAGGTCTCATCGGAGCGCTCGTTGGCAAAGCCTAGCTTGAGCTCTAGCGCCTGCTGGATGCTGGTCTCGGGGGCTGTGTGTAGACGGAGCTTACCGACGATGTCATTGCGGTAGAAGCCTGTGCGCTCATCGGGTATATCTCGGCGGAAACCCTTGGACTGATAGCGGAGGTACTCTACGAGGTAGCCGAAGTGTCGGCTATCGCTCCCGATGTGGGCATAGCTATTGAAGGTGGCATAGCTCCCGTAGCTGGCACGTAGACCAGCCTTGAATCGAGTAGGGATGGGTGTAGATACGAGATTCACGGCTCCGCCGGTCGTGAAGGGGCCGTACTGTACCTGACTACTTCCCTTGAGCACCTCGATGGCATGCATACGTGCTGCATTGGGGAAGTAGTAGGCCGCAGGAGCTGCATAGGGGGCGGGGGCAGCGAGGATGCCGTCCTCCATCAAGGAGATACGCTCGCTTCGCTCTGCCTTCGTACCACGAAGACTGATATTGGGTCTTAGACCGAAGCCATCCTCCTCGTAGATATTGACACCTGGTACGGCTCGTAGCATACGGCTAATATCGGTGTAGCCGAACTTGGCCAGCTCCTTGGGAGAGAGGTAATAGGCTGATCCCGTGCGGTTACGGGCTTCGAATTTACTGCCGAGCATCTGCCGGGCATGGACGACCACCTGCTCCATGCGGTGGACACTGTCTTGTCCGTCGGCGAGGCTGTCTAGCTGGCTACGCTCTTGCGCATAAGCAAGGCTAGAGCAGGCGCTCAGAGAGACGACCACGAGGAGTCGTCTAGAGAGAGGGTACATACTATATCAAATATCGTGGGTCGTTGTATTCCTGCCTCTAGCTTGGTCCTATATATGGGGATAAGGAGCCTATCTATACTCCTATCAAGATCAGCCAACTAGAGACGCTATTTAGCGAGTGCAAAGGTAGTCCGACCGCTCCGCTATTGAAATACCAACAAGTAGGGATTTATATTCGAGAAAAGCTTCTTTTATCCTCTTCTTTAGGTAGGTCAGGTTCCCCTAGCTGGTTGGGTATATTGTATTCATTCTGTTAGGTATATTGTGTTGGTTCTGTTGGGTATATAGTGACTCACCTGTTACGTATATTGTGCCTAGTGGATGCTAGGGAGGAGGGCGACCGCTTAGACTAGGCATACGCCTTGTAGCGGATAGGTAGAGCTTGTCTCACTGCTAGGATGATGGCTGGCGGTGCAGGCAATTCTTCGTAGCTTTGCCCCAACTTAAAGACAAAAGAAGATCCATCGAATGAAGAAAGAAGACCTCCGTATCCTCTATATGGCGACAGCAGACTTTGCACTGCCCTCTCTCCAAGCCCTCGTCGAAGGGGGCTACCACATCGTCGCTGTGGTGACCATGCCTGATAAGCCCGCTGGTCGTGGGCAGAAGCTCCGAGAGAGTTCTATCAAGACCTATGCTCGGGAGGTGGGGATCGAAGTGCTCCAGCCCGAGCGTCTCAAGGACGAAGCCTTCATCTCTCGCCTGCACGAGCTACGTATAGACCTAGGGATCGTCGTCGCCTTTCGCATGCTCCCCGAGGTGGTATGGAGTCTACCTCGCTTCGGTACGATCAATCTGCACGGCTCCCTCCTGCCTCGCTACCGAGGGGCTGCACCTATCCACTGGGCGATCATCCGGGGAGAGACCGAGACGGGGGTGACGACCTTCCGCCTACGACATGAGCTAGATACGGGAGACATCCTCCTACAGGCTCGTCTGCCTATCGCTCCAGAGGACAACGTGGGGAAGGTACATGATGCTCTGATGTACCTTGGGGCAGAGACTCTAGTGAAGACCGTAGACCTCTTCCTCCAAGATGAAGAGCCTCAGGCGCAAACCCAAAGCTCCTACGACATCACTCCTACTTCGGCCCCCAAGCTCACCAAGGAGAATACCGAGCTTCGGTGGACATCCACAGCCCAGGAGCTACACAATCAAGTGCGTGGACTCTCACCTTACCCTGCGGCGTGGGCGACCTTACAGTTCCCTGGGCAGGAACCCGCTGTCTTCAAGATCTTAGCTACTGAGCTTGGTGAGCCCCTAGCGCCAACGGAGGCTTCTCCCCTTGGCTCACTACATCTCGTCGGGAAGGCAGGGGTAGAGATCCAGACGGCATCAGGGCGTCTACGTATCCTCACGCTGCAGCCCGCAGGGAAGAAGGCAATGCCTGCCTCGGCTTACCTCAATGGACTGCACCTGAAGTAGGCTACTCTACTCGCTGTAGCGATCCATAACGAAGCACCCCCGAGACTCTAGCTTAGAGTCTCGGGGGTGCTTCGTTATGGATATGGTCGGTATGTGCTTAGTGCGTACCGATGAGCGACTGGAAGTCCTTCAGCCCACGCAGACCTGCGAACTCGAGGTCGTAGTCTAGTTGGGTGCTTAGGCTAGGATTCTTCTGAATAGCCTTCTGTAGAGAGGAGAGGGCTAGACGGCTGTCACCCATGCGAGCAGCGACGACTGCACGTAGGTAATCTGTGATCGCCGTAGGATTCTTTACCCCTTCGAGTGCCTGGATCGCCTTGCTGTAGTTACGAGCGAGGATCTGAGCCACCGCAGCATTGTTCGTAGCGATATCACCATAGGCAGTAGCTGCCTTAGCATATTCTCCCTGACGTAGGTAGAGGTAGCCTAGGACATCACCAGCACCTGGGAGGGCGCTTCCTTCAGCTATTAGGTTGGTAGCCTTAGTTAGATCACCATCCTTGAGAGCGAGTAGACCGAGAGAGACCTTAGACTCAGGATTGTCCTTGCGCTGGAGAGCACGATCGAGCCAGATACGAGCAGCTTCGTAGTCTCCACGCTGTAGGCAGAGAGCCCCTACGTTATTATAGGCACGGTAGTCCTTAGGGTACTTCTGCATGACGATCTTGTAGATATTCTCCTTCTGCTGAACGTTGTCAGTGAGGGTAGCCGAGTAGAGGAGCTCTTCGACGGTGAGAGCGCTAGGATACTTCTCGAGCATCTGCTGGATCTCTTCGTCGCTCTTCCCGATAATCTGCACGTTAGCGATGAGGCGAGAGCGACGGAGCTTAGGTAGTACTTCGTCGGCTAGCTTGCTGAAGACGGCTGAGATATTTCGGATCTCACGCTCACGCTGCTCGGGATCGGGGTACATGCTGAGTACACGTAGGACGAGATCCTTGTCTTGGAAGTCACTCTTCTCGACGAGCTGCTTAAAGCCTTCCCAGTCTTGTGCCGTATAGTGTGCGTCGATAGCTACGTCAGCCATCTTCTGCTGCTTAAACTCGCTCTTGAGCTTAGCCGTGGTATTCTTTTCACGGTTAGCACTTAGCTTCTCGTTGAGCTCCTTACCTCCATCGGGCGAAGCATAGGCCTGTACTTCGACAGAGACACGCTGGTTAGGGGTTTCCTTAGCGTTCTGTACGGTGTACTTCCACTCCTGTACCTCGTCCTTGTTGAGCTCGCTAGAGCGGACATTAGCCTGCTGGATCTGGAACATGATGTTCGCATCATAGGCCTCCTTGACGATACGCTGGAATCCATCTGGAGCGATCACTGGTGATACGCCATCGAGTGTCGCTAGAGCTTCGGTAGAGATCACCCCATCGGCGACCTTCAGCTCGGGTAGCTTGACCGTCTTACTTCCTTGTTTACCCTTGAAGCTCAGGTAGAGCTCACTCTTTGCCATAGCGGGGACATAGGGCAGGACGAAGTTCACTGTGTTGTTCGATCCGTTAGCGTAGTAGACGATACGGTCGTTGCCGTAGACCTTTTCTCCTTGGAAAGAGATACCCGTGCCCCACTTTTCTCCTCCTTGATAGCGAAGGATGGGCTCGACAGTGAGTACGGCATTCTTGGGGAACCACTTGGCAGGGAAGGTGAGATGCACGGCTACAGGTACCTTACCTCCGACGAGCTCGAGAGGCTGAGGAGTTGCCTTCACTTGATCTGCCGTCATCGGACGGAGCTTCTGGCTACAGCTACTTCCCACCAGGAGAAGCGCTGACGAAGCGAGTGCCAGGGTGATTACTTGCTTAGTCATTACGATGAATAGAATAATATTGGATAGGTTACGGATTAGCTAGCTGTATTTACGCCCTTTCGTTTACGCTGCAGCAAGGGAGCAAGGAAGGCTGAGAGAAGCAGTAGGAGGAGTACCCCTGTACTGATGCTGGCGACAGTCTCAGTCGTATGAATGGACTTGGGATCGAAGACCATCGTCAGCTCGTGCTTCCCTGCTGGGATATAAGCTGCACGAAGAGTGTAGTTGGCTCGTAGGAGAGGAAGCTCCTTATCCCCGTCGATACGGAGATGCCAGCCATGAGGATAATAGATCTCTGAGAAGACTAAGAGACGAGGCTCCTTAGTCTCCACTTGATATTTGGCTTCGCTGGGCGTATAGGACTGTAGCGTGACGGAGTGTGTACTACCAAGGCTATCTGCACTCACTTGAGTAGATACAGGCTGATACGTCGGGAGCAAGGATTGGAAGGACTTATCAACTACTGCCACATGACGGAGGTCTGTACTATCAAGGGCTGACATCTCTGCATCCGCAGTATCAACCCATTCGATGCGATCGACAAACCATGCAGGACCGAAGGCATCAGGGTTATGCTGATATTGTAAGCCATGCTCCTTATCTGCAAAGATGAAGTAGCGAGTGTCAAGCATGTTGTACACCTGCATGTTCTGCTTCGCTAGCTGACGCTCGATGAGGTCTTGGTAGCGACGGAGCTTAGCGGCGTGGTAGCCCCCGATGCTTCGGTGGTTGGCACTCGTGGTAGCATCGTTGAAGCTATTTACTGCGAGATTCATCACACGATAGTGCGGATCCTTGTCGGCATTGATAGCTTTGTCCACTTCGGTTACGGGGCGTGCCTGCGCTTCGACGCTAGCCTTGTCGATGAAGAGATCATCATTTAGATACCGCTTGTCTACGAGCCAGAGGTCTGCGAGCGTGATACCACCGAGTAGGAGATAGAGTAAGCTCTGCTTGAGCTTCCCTATAGCATAGAGGTAGCAGATACCGAGGCTTAGGAGGATGACGAATGCCGAACGAAGAGCATCTGCTGATACGATGCTCGCACGCACCTCCTTTAGATTACCGAGGATAGCTGCTACGGGTAGCTCGCTATTGCCCATAGCCTGGCGGAACATCTCCTGCTCTCCTCCACTGATAAGTCCGAGGAAGGTGCTAGGCATGAGCCAGAGGATGAGGCAGGGTAGGAGAGTCAATGCTAGACTTACTCCTAGGGCAACCTGATCACCTAGGAATGCCTTCGGATCACGCACGAACTGCACCAACGCAAGTACGGCAAGAGCAGGGATGGTGAACTCTGCTATGACGAGGATGGACGAGACTGTACGGAACTTATTATATAGGGGGATGTAGTCGATGAAGAGGTCGGAGAGCCACATCAAGTTATGTCCCCAAGCTAGGGCGATCGAGAAGATCGTCCCAGCTAGTAGTGTCCACTTGAGTGTACCCTGTACCTTGAAGACCCCGAGGAGGAAGAGGAAGAGAACAAATGCCCCTACATAAACGGGTCCCGCTGTGAAGGGTTGATCTCCCCAGTAATGACTCATCCCACCGATGATCTCTCGATACTCTGGCTTAGCCTGCTCCATAGCGGAAGCATCTTCGGCTAGATAGCCTGAGGCTCCTCCATAGAGATTAGGGATAAGGAAGGTGAATGTCTCCCCCTTGCCATAGCTCCACGCGGTGATATAGTCCTTGTCGAGGCCTTGAGCATTGGCTTCTGCTTGCTTGCCGTCTTGGCTAGGTAGTGGAGTAAGCTCGCTACCTCCACGGATCGTCTCCTGCCCATACTCATAAGTGTGGTAGAGATTGGAGCTGTTGATGCCGATGGCGATGACCCCAGCACCTACGAGGACAGCCGTAGCCTTCAGGAAGCGTCCCAGCGTGTGGGTACGTATCGCCTCTACGAGGTAGCCGATGATGAGGAAGAGGATAGGGAAGGCGAAGTAATAGCTCATCTGTACGTGGTTCGACAGGATCTGCAAGGCCGCAAAAAGAGCCGTCAAAGCACCTCCACGTAGATATGCTCCTCGGTAGATATAGATGATGCCAGCGATCGTAGGAGGGATGAAGCAAAGCGTCATCAGCTTCCAAATATGACCAGCTGTGATCAGGATGATGAAGTAGCTAGAGAACGTCCACATGATCGCCCCGAGCACTGCAGGGAGACGATCCATACGTAGGCTTCTCATGAAGAGGTAGAATCCTCCTAGCATCGCGAAGAGTAGCCAGCTGTAGCCTGGGAGTAAGTTCAGAGGCCACTGTAGGGTTAGCAGATCTTGGATCGTGCGAATGATGCCTACAGAGGGGTAAGAGGGAGCGATCTGATACATCGGCATTCCCCCGAAGAGACTATTCGTCCAGTAGGAGAAGGCTCCTCCCGTAGCCTCCATATGACGATAGACGTCGGAGGCATTACCACTGGCTCCAGCGACGTCCTGCTGGAAGAGCTCTCTCCCCTCGAATACAGCGGGAGCGAAGTAGCTCAGGGCTAAAAAAACAAAGAAGATCGCTACCCCGAGCCATGGACTGGCCGAACGGAGGTAACGATGAAAATGTGAAGAGGCTACAGCTTCCACTTAATATAGATCTATTTGGATGGGACTATACGATGATGAGTTATGTGGCTCAAAGATACGAAAAAGCGGGTATCTACCTGGGTTCGTGGCGAAGACGAGAGCCTCCCGCCGTGCCTTAGGTAGAGGACGGCGGGAGGCTTGGCTCTATCTTGTCGATAGGATGGAGGGGTAATCTGAGCGATTACATACGTGAGCGTAGCTCCTGAGCATTCTTGCCACCCTCCTTACGCTGTATGGAAGCACCGAAGGAGTAGGAGAGGCTGAGGGAGAAGTAGCGATAATTATTGGTATTGATGATATTCAGTCGGTAGTCTGGCGTCTCGATCTTTGACTTGTTATCCGAGTTCACTAGGTTGTAGAGGTCAGAGGCTATACGGAGTTTACCTTGGAGTAGGGTGTAGGAGAGTCCCACCCCGCCAGATACGATATGGGAGATATGGAATCCCCCCTCATAGCGTGGAGTACCATAGGATATATAGCACGTGCCTTGGAAGGTCTTGCTTCGGTTGAAGAAGAACGTATTGTTCATGTTGACACGGTAGCTCACCTTCGATCCACCATAGAGGGAGGCACTTTCGGAGCCGATCTTGGTGTCGGAGTACCACACTCGCTGGGAGATATAGGTCTGGAAGAAGCTGATCCTATTGAAGAAGAAACTATTCTCTAGCCCGAATGTCCAGGTCTTCTCGGCATTCTCATGGGTGTAGCTTCCTTGGTTCGTCGTCGGGTCTAAGCGTACGACTTGCGTGATGCCATCCCAGAGGTAGCCACCACCGAGCTGGAAGTTCAGTACACCTAAGAAGGTATATCCCAGTGCTAGATGGGCACGCTTCGAGGCACGAAGATCCTCCTTGCCGATCAGGGTGCTGTACTGATTCTCATAGTGAGGGAAGGGAGAGAGTTGGCTGAAGTGTGGGCGATTGAGGCGGACGGTAGCATCTAGGCTGAAGGCATGCCGCTCATTCGGGTTGTAGCCGATGAAGAGCGTGGGGAAGACGTTGAGGTAGCTCCGGAGATTCTCTAGACGTCGTCCGTTATTCTCTCCAGCGGTGTGGGTGTACTCCATACGCAGTCCTGAGCGCAGACTCCACTTCGCTGAGAGGGGCTGGTTAAGGTCGGCATAGAGGGCATAGACGTGCTCATCGAAGAGGATCTTGTCGTGGCGCTCGCCGATCGTACTTAGAGCATCGTAGTCGTTTGTGTTACGTGTACGTGTCCAGGTGCCTTTGGCTCCGAAGGAGAGGGTTCCCTTGCCGAGAGGCTCGGTATAGTCTAGGCTGGTGATATAGGAGTCGGTGCGCTGGTTGGTCGTGCTGTTGAATCGGAAGTCTGATCCAGGGATGAGAGCTCCCTGTGGGGTGAAGCCACGGGAGGTGAAGTTACGCCCCTCCTCTTCGCGATAGCTAGCGAAGTCTAGATCCCAAGAGAAGCGACGCTTGGGAGTTCCCTTGAAGGTCTTCTCTAGATGGACGTTCGCAGACGTGTAGGAGCCCTTCTCTAGCTCATCGGCTGTGCCAGGGAGGGAGCGCAGTAGCTCTAGCGAGCCATTGGGTGCGATGCGGTAATCACGTGTGTCATTCTGACGAACGGGGCGGTCTTTCTCTGGTGTGTAGGAGAGATTGAGACCCAGAGTTAGCTCTGGCGTGAAGGCATAGTCGAGGCCTGCTCGGACATTGAAGTAGCTATTCTTTCCCCTAAAGCTCGTTTCGCTCGCCGAGTAAGTGCCTTGCTTGGGATAGGTGCGGTAGCTGTTGAAATACCCGAGGAAGCCACCGTGTCCTGCTCCTAGCTGAAGGGAGGCGGTGACCTTGTCCTTCTTGTAGTTGAAGTTCGTGCTTAGATTGTACCGAGGTTGGTCGGCTAGGAGGCCAAAGCTAGGGGAAACGCTACCACCGAAGTAGTCATTCTTGACTTTCTTCAGGACGATGTTGAGGATACCCGCATTGCCCTCGGCTTCATACTTGGCTGGAGGTGTTGTGAGGATCTGGATCTCGCTGAGGTCAGACTGAGGGTAGGAGCGGAGTAGGCTGACCAGAGCCGAGCCAGCGAGCCGTACTCGCTTCTCGTTGATCAGGACGATCACGCTGCCTTTGCCTATGATCGAGATCCCATCGTCCGTGACATTCAGACCAGGGGTTTGCCTAAGGACATCCAAAGCTGAGCTTGCCGCTGGCGCGATCTGGGTGGCGTCGAAGACCATGCGGTCGGCTTTGCGGAGCATGATCGGGCGTTTGCCCGTGACTTGTACGGCGGAGAGTTGGGTCGCCTCTTCGTTAAGGAGCAGTTCGCCGAGGTTCATCGCTCCCGAGAGCGTAAGGGTCTTGTGATAAGCCTGTAGCCCGAGAGCGCGTATCTCGAGGAGATACTTCCCTGGAGCTACTTCGATGCGAAATTTACCTAGGGAGTCCGTGATAGCTCCGGTAATGAGTGTGCTGTCCTTCGGGCTTCGTAGGAGGACGTTAGCGAAGTCTACGGGGCGATGATCTGTAGTCTTCTTGAGGGTGCCCTGTAGAGGGAAGGTCGTCTGCGCTAGAAGGCTACCTGAAGAGAGCGCAAGGGCGACACAGAGCATACTGAAGGGTTTCATGACTAAGTGTGTTGCTTAAAGGTGATACACAAAGGTAATAAGAATTTCATAGGTTGTATCTCTAGCTCCCAATTTCTTGTCTCTGGGAGCATGATCGTCGTGCTATCGGCTTGGTTAAGTAGTTATTAGACAGGGAAAAGAAAATCTAATCGGTGAGCAAGCTAGCACCTTCCTCAATCCAAGCTATACCTCCCTAGGAGCTAAGCTATAGCTTTTCCCGAGTGGAGCTATACCTTGGATTTAGCATAGGTATACCTTGTTTTTGGGGGAGAATGATCCTTACCGGCTGACGGATGAAGGCTTCTCCGATGAAGGGCTTGGATGAGGGTGTTATAGCTAGCTCTTATCCCCAACTCTCTTAGCTACTCGGGGGCGGATAGCTAGGCGTATCATTCTTCGTATCTTTGTCTACCTAGAATAAGAGCAGTAATGGATCACGAACCAATCATACTCGGTATCGAAAGCTCTTGCGACGATACCTCCGCGGCAGTCCTACGTGGACATACCCTACTTAGTAACGTCATCGCCTCGCAGGCCGTCCATACCGCCTACGGAGGTGTGGTGCCCGAGCTGGCCTCCCGTGCCCACGAGCAGAATATCGTCCCCGTCGTGAGCGAAGCCCTGCGCCGTGCCGGAGTCGAGCCCGAGCAACTGGACGCGATAGCCTTCACTCGCGGGCCAGGACTCCTAGGCTCTCTCTTGGTCGGGACGAACTTTACCAAGGGGCTAGCCCTAGCTCTGGACATCCCGATGGTCGAGGTCAATCACCTACACGCCCATGTCTTGGCACACTTCATCCAGGAGGAGGGCGAGGAGAGTGAGCATCCTGAGTTCCCCTTCCTCTGCCTGCTCGTCTCGGGAGGTAACTCACAGATCATCCTGGTACGGTCGCCCTTCGACATGGAGATCATCGGTCAGACCATCGATGACGCTGCTGGCGAAGCCTTCGATAAGTGTGCCAAGGTGATGGGGCTGGGTTATCCGGGGGGACCCGTAGTGAATCGTCTGGCGAACGAAGGTGATCCCACGGCTTTCGTCTTTAGTAAACCCAACATAGCAGGGTATAACTACAGCTTTAGTGGGCTGAAGACCTCGTTCCTCTATACCTTACGTGATGCGCTGGCTAGTGATCCTAACTTCATTGAGGAGCGTAAGGCTGACCTTTGTGCGTCCCTTCAAGCGACAGTCATCGACATCCTGATGAAGAAGCTACGGCAGGCGGCGAAGGATCTAGGCATCAAGCAGGTGGCGGTGGCTGGGGGAGTCTCGGCGAACACGGGGCTTCGTGAAGCCTTCCACGATCATGCTCGACGCTTCGGGTGGAAGGTCTTCATCCCGAAGTTCGCCTACACGACGGATAATGCAGCTATGGTGGCGATGAACGGCTACTATGCCTTCCTCGATGGTAAGCGTAGCGAGCTGGATGCTGTGCCCTTCGCTCGGGTGACGATGTAGCCCCCGAGCCCTTAAGCTATAGGATCATGGCCTCCCTCCCTGACCTTTCGCCCTCCCTGCATAAGCTCCTCCAGGAGCGAGGGCTCACCGTAGCGACTGCAGAGAGCTGTACTACGGGGCGCATCGCTGCGACCCTAGGACAGGTAGCAGGTGCTTCGTCCTACCTCAGAGGGGGCATCGTCGCCTATGCGACGGAGCTCAAGACTCAGCTCCTAGGCGTCCCCGCTGAGCTCATCCTAGCTCACCATGTGGTAAGTGAGGCCGTCGCCTCGGCGATGGCTTGTGGTGCCATGGAGCGCCTTGGGACAAGTATCGGTATCGCTAGTACTGGTCTCGCAGGACCGGGCGGTGCCGAGGAGGGACATCCTGTGGGTATGGTCTGCCTAGCGGTGACCTGGCGAGAAGAAGGGCTGGTGCATTCGCAGGCAAAGACCTATCACTTCGAGGGTGATCGAGAGTCGATCATCCTCCAGGCTACTACGGAAGCGCTTCGGATGACCGAAGCCGTCCTACTACGACACGATAAATAGATAATGCTGACTTGTGCGTGATGAAGAATTTGACTCGATCGTTGCTTTCCCCTAGCTTCTCCTCTCTGGGGCTTGCTCTAGGGCTTACAGCCCTCGTCCTATCCTCTCCCTCGCTCCAGGCGCAGGAGCGCTGCCGTCTAGGGATCCACTATCAGATGGGATCTCCTATGGGATGGGGGAAGGGGTATCCCGTACTTACGGGAGTCTTGCCCTATAGTCCGGCTTCGATCGCAGGACTAAGAGCTGGCGATGTCATCACGGCGATCGATGGGGTGTCTACCTCTGGTCGCTCAAGTAGAGAGGTCAGTGAGCTCCTCGTGCGTCCTGTGGCCGAGCATCTCATTACCCTAGAGCGTCTAGGTGCAGGGAGTGCGACGACACTGCTTCGTCCTTATTGTAAGGGGGCTCAGACCGCTACCGAGGCAGAGCTAGCCGTAGCCTTCGCAGGATATAGCCAGCTGGATGCCACGACGCAGCAGCTAAGCTATCCCTTCACCTTCCGTGCCCAGGTTAACTATCCATGGGAGGTGGTGAGGACCTTTGCCTTCGCTCCCTCTAACTCGGGTAACGAAGCCATGGACAAGCCGATCTATGCCGAGATAGCTAAGCTCCTAGAGGCACGAGGGCTTAAGCAGGTAGATACGGGAGCAGAGCTTATCGTCGAGACCTTCTATAGTCTCCAGCCAAGCCAAGATAGCCGTCGGGATGCGACCCAGCCAGAGACGAGCCTGCGCTACGAGCCTCAGTCACGAGGACTGCAGGTCTTGCCTCTCCTACCGAGTACATCTACGGCAGGGAGTGCCTATGATCTGAATCTGACACTGCAGGTGACTCCGGCGGGGAAGCCCAACCAAATCCTCTGGAGCTGTGAATCTAAGGAGCGTCTTAGCGAAGCGATGACCCTCCCCACGTATGCTGCGGGTGCTCTACCGGTGATGCTTCAGTCTTTTCCCTATGCACCTAGCTCGTCACCGGTGTCCTACCACTACCAGAGCCTGCGCTACCTCTATACGGGGATCGTCTATGATCTGCGTCAGATGAATCGGATCGCTGATGTCGTGGAGGGCTCTCCTGCCTTCAAGGCTGGTCTACGTAGTGGCGACTATATCCATAGCATCAATGGCAAGCCCTTTAGCCAGACCGATCTGAAGCGTCTCTCTGAGGCCTATCAGAGTTTCCTCGGTGACACCTTCCGCTACCGTCAGACCGCCGAGCTAGCTCCTAACCTACGCCCTTGGGAGAAGAAGAGCTACGCAGCGATACGTAAGGCTCTCGAGAAGTCTCCCGGGGAGTCCATCTTCAGCTACCTCTTTTTCTTCCGCCCTTACGTCAATGATAGCGAGCATACCCTCCTGCTTCTCGACATCGAGCGCGATGGGAAGCGCTACAGTCTCAGCATCCCTCCCGAGCTCAGAGATGAGACGACGCTCATCCTAGACTAACCCCTCTCCCTTATGGACGCTACTCCTATATCCACCTATCAGCTGGGACGTCTACAGGAACTCCCGATCCTACGTCTAGTCTCCATCGGTGCTTACCTAGACGGAGGTGTACAAGACATCCTCCTACCCATACGCTATTTACCCGAAGGAGCTAAGGAGGGAGACCTCGTGAGGGTCTTCGTCTACCATGACAACGAGGGGCGACTCATCGCGACGACCCTTACCCCATTAGCCGAGGTCGGGCAGGTAGCCTATCTCCGATGCTCTAGTGTCACCGAGGCTGGGGCTTTCCTAGAGTGGGGGATACATAAGGATCTCTTCGTCCCTTTCCGTGAGCAAGCTACGAAGATGCAGGAGGGCTACAGCTATATCGTCTTCCTCTATATCGATCAGATGAGCGGTAAGATCGTCGGGTCGGCACGTCTTCAGAAGCACCTCGACAATACTCCGGCCTCTTATTCGCCTGGGCAGGCCGTCCAGACCTTGGTGACTGAGCAGCATGAGCTAGGCTATCGTGTCGTCATCGAGCACCAGCACTGGGGCATGCTCTATACCGATGATACGCCACGTATGCTTCGTCGAGGCGAGTCGCTTACAGCCTATGTCGTCCGTGTCCGTGAGGATAATAAGGTAGACCTCTCCCTAACGCCCGTCGGCTACGCTAAGATGGATGGAGAGAGCCAGCGCCTACTCTCCCTCATCAAGGAGCAAGGCGGAAGTCTCCCTATCGGTGATAAGAGTAGTCCCGAAGCTATCTATCGCCTAACGCAGATGAGCAAGAAGACCTTCAAGATGGCTCTTGGCTCACTCTATAAGGCTAAGCGGGTAGTCCTGTCGCCCACCGAGGTGCGACTGAAGTGATGAAGCACGCTACACTACCTAGTCCTTCGTCCGAAGTCCTCGCCGTCCTTGCCCAGCTCCAGCGGGCGATGCGGGCGGGGACTCCTTGTTTCTTCCTCCTAGACTTTGAGCTAGAGGAGGGGCATTGCTATCTCGATCCTATCCATCAGCCTACGGGAGAGATCTTTTTCGATTTCCCTGCTGGGAAGACGCCCGACCCCGAGGGGAAGAAAGGAGCGATCGAGCTATCTCTCCAGCCAGAGGGGCTGGAGCGTTATAGTCAGCGTTTCTCGATCATTCAGCAGGGTCTACAGCAGGGGGATTCGTTTCTGGCGAACCTGACACTCAAGACTCCGATAAGTACGACAGCAGGGCTAGAAGATATTTACCTTTCGAGCCATGCTACCTATCGTGTCCTCTTACCTGGGCGCTTCGTCTCTTTCTCCCCCGAGTGCTTTATCACATTAAGAGGAGAGGAGCTATCAACTCACCCGATGAAGGGAACCATCGATGCCAGCCTGCCTCATGCTGCTGATCTACTACGTAGTGACTACAAGGAGGGATGTGAGCACCATACGATCGTCGATCTCATGCGAAACGACCTCAATCAAGTGGCTCTCGGGGTTCGTGTCAAGCACTTCAAGTACCTCTCCGCCCTCTATACCTCGAGAGGGGAACTCCTTCAGATGAGCTCGGAGGTCACGGGGCAGGTGGATCGCTCGGCGGAGACCTTCGATATCGCACAGCTTCTCTTACCACTCCTGCCAGCTGGATCCATCAGTGGTGCACCTAAGGCTCGGACACTCGAGTTGATCCAAGAGGCAGAGGGCGAGAAGCGTGGCTTCTATACCGGGATCGCCGGTTACTTCGATGGTAAGGATCTGGATACCGCCGTCCTTATTCGCTATGTAGAGCAGACACCTTCGGGGAACTATTACTATCACTCGGGGGGAGGGATCACGATCCATAGCCAGTGTGAAGCTGAGTATCACGAATGCCTACAGAAGATCTATATCCCCCACGCTTAGTATCCGAAGCTCGCTTCATCGAGACGCTCGCCGTCGAGGGAGGCTTAGCAGTCAGTGCCGGGCGTCATCTCGCTCGGATGCTTCAGACGCTCGAAGCCTTCGAGGCACCTTCTCCCTCGCTGGTCTTGGAGGAAGCCAAACGATGTATCACTTCCTGCCTTAGGACGCTGAGCGAAGAGACTTGCCAGCAGATCCATCGTCTTACCTTAACCTATACACCTAGGGGGATCGAAGCTGTTCGCCTGATCCCCTATCACCGACGAAGCGTACGACACTTAGTCCCGATAGAGCTACCATCCGACTTCGACTATACTTATAAGTATGCTGATCGCTCCTTTTTTACGGAGGTGTCCTCTCGTTTGGGTGTAGATGAAGAGCCGATCTTCTATCGATCTTCGGGGGAGCTAACGGATACGACCTTTACCAATGTCGTCTTGGATCTTCCTGAGGGGCTGATGACACCTAGGCATCCTTTGCTCGCTGGTATACGGCGGGCATCTCTACTGGACGAGGGACGGATCCAAGAGGCTGATCTCGTGCTTGAAGATCTTCGCCGATCTCGTGCTGTCTACCTTATCAATGTACTCCGATCACTTGACTAGCTCCTGCGATCCATAGCTAGAGTATATAAAAAGATCCGCCCCAGAGAGTGACCACTCTCTGGGGCGGATAGCTTTCGGGTAGTGCCGTGGGCTTAGATGATCGAGTTCTTCTTGGTGAACTCTACGATCTCATCGATATAGCCAAAGGCCAGACCTGTCACGGTGTCCGCACAGCCGTAGTAGATGGCGATACGACCTGTGTCGGCATCATGTAGTGCAGCACAGGGGAAGGTCACGTTAGGTACGTCACCCATGCACTCGTACTGCTCACGAGGCGAGATGAGGTAAGGACCCGAGCGGAACTTTACCTTCCAAGGCTCGTCTAGATCCAGAAGTGCAGATCCGAATGCGTAGACGAAGCCATTGCACGAAGCGAGTACTCCATGGTAGATCAAGAGCCAGCCCTCACTAGTCTCAATAGGGATAGGACCTGCACCGATCTTGGTGCACTGCCAAGCGCTATCCTCAAAGGGAGCAGGACTCATGACATGACGATGACGACCCCAGAACTCGAGGTCTGGTGATTCGCTATAGAAGATGTCACCGAAAGGCGTGTGACCATTATCGCTAGGACGGCTCAGCATAGCGAACTTCCCATCGATCTTGCGAGGGAAGAGCACCCCATTACGATTGAAGGGCAGGAATGCATTCTCCAGCTGGTGGAAGGTCTTGAAGTCAAAGGTATAGGCGACACCGATCGTAGGACCGTGGTAGCCATTACACCACGTCACGTAGTAGCGGTCTTCGATGAAGACGACACGAGGATCGTAGCCATAGACCCATTCTCCGATCTCCTTGTCCTTGCATTCGAACTTCAGAGGCTCGGGATTGATATTCCAGTTGATCGCGTCATCGCTGAAGCCGACATGCAGGCGCATACGACGATTGGTGTCATCACAGCGGAAGACTCCAGCGTAACCTTCTCCGAAGCGGACGACAGCACTATTGAAGATGCTGTTAGAGGTAGGGAGTAGGTCGCGTGGGATGATCGGATTAGCGCTGTAGCGCCAGACAGTATCCTTACAGCCTTCGGGGCGGTCTTCCCAAGGCATATCGGGCAGGCTTTGCCCAACGATCTTGATCTTGCTCATTCGTTATAAATATAGGGTGATGGATAAGACAGATTAGGCGACCTCCTTCGCTTCGGGAGTGTGTGCGAAGGGGAGGCGTAGACTTAGTACAATGGCTGGGATCGTCACGACGAGTACGAGGACGAAGAAGCCCTGATACCCTAGTGTTGTGGCTAGCTTCCCACTGATCATCCCAGGTACCATGACACTGAGGTTCATCAGACTATTGGCGAAGGCATAGTGCGCCATTTGATACTTCCCGGGGGCGATCTGCTGCATCATGAAGAGGGTGATCCCTACAAAGCCAAAGCCATAACTGAAGTACTCGAAGACAATACCCGTGGCGATCCACCACAGATTCTGTGGCTGGAAGAGGGCAAAAATCAGGTAGACGGCAAAGGGGATGTTGAAGATACAGACGAGTGAAAAGAGTGTCTTCTTGAGCCCAAACTTAGCGATGTAGTAGCCCGAGAGGATGGATCCGAGGATAAAGGCGATCGTACCTGCCGTACCATAGATGAGACCATAGTTTTCATTGGATAGCCCGACGCCCCCTTTTAGGATCGGATCCTTGAGGAAGATCGGTGCGATCTTCATAGCCAGACCTTCGCCTAGACGATAGAGGAAGATGAAGACGAGATAAAGCCAGATATGCTTCTTGACAAAGAAGGTACGGATGACTTCGAGCATCTCCTCCCAGCTCTCTTGAGCTGATCGCTTCTCCTTGGCCGTTTCCTTGGGTAGGACAAACATGTGATAGAGTGAGAGGGCTAGCATCAGGCCTGCACAGATCGCCATGATCACCATCCAGGCCTTCTCTAGACCCATGCTCTTCGATAGGTAACCTGCGAGGTAGACTAGTCCTCCGTTGGTTAGGATCTTGGCCAGATTATAGAAGGCTCCTTGCCATCCAGCATAGACCCCCTGCTCACTGCTTGAGAGCTCCTGCATATAGAGGCCGTCGCCAGCGATGTCGTGCATCGATCCACTGATGGCGAGTACCCCCATGAAGGCTAAGGCAATGGCGAAGAAGCTAGGTAGAGGGAGAGCGAAACATACGAGCCCAAACATGAGAGCTGTGATCGCCTCGGTCAAGAACACGTATTGGCGCTTCGTGCCGAAGAGCTCCATACAGAGGCTAAAGAGAGGCTTCAGTGACCAGGGTAAGACGAGTAGACTTGTCCAGAAGGTGACATCCTCCTTACCGACCCCCAGGTCAGTGAACATCAGGACAGAGACGATCGAGAGGGCAACATAGGGTAGCCCCATCCCAAAGTAGACGCTTGGCACCCAAGCGATAGGGTTAATTTTCTTATTCATGTCTGGTTGGACTATCCTTGTTTTCGATGGCATGAGGTCATTCACCGCCTGCCTCGATCTTCGGGGCGTACAATTTCACCCTAAAATTACCAAAAATAATGATGCTCCCCTGCATACGGAGCCCGCTCCCTTGAGGCTTTCCTCGCAGTCACTGTGGGAGGGCTTTCGTTTGAGGCTAAGGTATGAAGGCTAGTCGTCGATTCTCGGCTGTGCTCTATAGCATAGATTCTTTGGCTGGTATCGTCGCTCCATTTCATTAGTAACAAACGAAGGATTGATTAGTAATCAGCGCCCGGATTCATTAGTAATGAATGGATCCTTTCATTGCTAGTCATCTCATCAGATCACATGGATAGGATAAATAGCTCGTGGATTTCTTCTCTAGCTCCCATTCTCATGAGGCTGTCTTATTGATCCTAAGAAAGGCTGAAGTGTGGATAGTAGTAAGCCCCCTTACCCAGCAAATATTGCAAGGTAAGGGGGCTTCTTTTAGCTTAGTCTCTCTGTGGAGAGCTAGCCCGAGGTTAATCCTCTACTTCGTCATCAAGGAAGTGCTGACTATAGCTTACGAGGTGACGGAGGTTGCCGAGGAGTTCGTTCGTCTCAATGAGGATATTAAGGTAGACCATTTGGGCACGGAGATCTTCCTTGCGTCCCTTGTGTGCACGCTTCATCTGCGCCTTACGCATCTCCTTGACCTGTTCGCGCAGTGTCTTCCCCATATTCTTAGCTTTCTTGACATCTTCCATGCGAGAGCTGTCGATGAGCTGATGGACTTGTGCGATGTAGTCTACGACCTGATCACGTATGGGAGCGAACTCTATACGATTAGCTTCGGGGATTGGGTTAAAGTTGTTATCCACGTGCTCGGTCGATACCTCTGTCGCACGCTCTAGGGCATAGATCATCTGAAGGCAAGCATTAGCGCCGAGGTGGAACCACATGTTGCGCTCCAGCATATCCTCATCTGCGGCTAACTGGCGGAGACAGATCGTCTCCTTGCGACGCATTGTTTTGAAGGCACGCTTGTGTTCATCGAGATGGTGTCTGGTCTTCTTGAGACGACGAAGATCTTCGGTGAATACTCCCTCGGTGAGATCGAGATAGTCTTTGCTAACTCGGTCGAGGAGTTTCACTTGACTCCCACGCACATGCTGGGAGAGGAGACTCCACATCTTCTGAGGATCTTCGGTACTGAGGATCTCGACGAAGAGCGCATCATCAGTATCATCTTTCTTCTTGCGGAGAAGGTGGCTATTAAACAGCAGGAAGAGAGCGACGGCGATGAGGATCACCATCATGGGGAAACCTCCATAGCGCATCAGCGTAGCGATGATGATCGCGATGATGAAGGCTGCACCAGCGGTGACGAACCATCCCCCGATGACAGACATCACCCCCGTGAGACGCCCTACAGCACTCTCTCTACCCCAAGCGCGGTCGGCTAGAGAGCTACCCATAGCAACCATAAAGGTGACATAGGTCGTCGAGAGTGGCAGCTTGAGCGAAGTCCCTAGAGCGATGAGGAGACCTGCGAGTACGAGATTGACCGAAGCACGCACGAGGTCAAAGGCCGCTCCCTGCTCTAGGGTGATCTCTTGCTTGTTGAATCGTGAGTCGATCCAGAGACGTGTCTTATGAGGGATGATACGCTCTAGGAAGCCTCCGATGCTACTGCTGGTACGCACTAGCCCACGAGCTATACGAGAGGATCCGAAGGTTTCCTCTCCATCATCTTGGCGAGAGAGATTGACCGAAGTCTTGATCACATTCTGAGCACTCTTAGAGAAGAAGAGAGCGAAGACCATGATCATACCCGAGCCGATTAGGTAGTAGATCGGTGTCTCTGCAGGACCGTTATTCGCACCCATGAGATAGGTGTCATAAGCACCATTCCCGTTAGCTATATAATCCTTATAGGCCGAGAGACCCGAGAGAGGTACCCCGATGAAGTTCACCAAGTCATTGCCCGCGAAGGCGAGGGATAGGGCAAGTGTCCCTGCAAGGACGATGACCTTGAAGATATTCACCTTGAGCCAATGAAGCCCCTGCATCACGATAATACTGATGCCTAGTGTCCACCAGATAAGCTCGGTCGTATGCTGTTGTATCCAGTCTTTATAGATAAAGGAAGACTCCTGGAGCCCCTTGATCAGCATGAAGTAGACGATTGAGGTGATCGCTACACCACCGAAGAGCCCAGCGAGATAGGGAAGTGTCTTCTTATAATTAAAGGAGAAGAGGACACGGGTGATCCACTGGACTACCGAGCCGAAGAAGAAGGCTACGGCCACGGAGAGGAAGATCGCGATGATGACTTGAAGAGCCTTGGAGGTATTGAGCATCTCTAGCATATTCAGGCTAGGATCATGGATGCTCTTCAGCATAGCCATACAGAAGGCTGCCCCGAGGAGCTCAAAGACCATCGATACGGTCGTAGAGGTGGGTAGCCCTAGGGTATTGAAGATATTGATCAGGATAATATCTGTGACGACCGCCGTGAGACAGATCGTCATCACCTCTTGGAAGGTGAAGTAGGCCGGATTGTATATCCCATTGCGGGCGACATCCATCATCCCATTACTTAGCGAAGCTCCGAGGAAGATCCCCACGGCAGCGACGCCTAGGATGACCTTAAAGGGCGCCGCCTTGGCTCCGATAGCGGAGTTAAGGAAGTTTACAGCGTCATTACTCACCCCAGAGACCAAGTCAAAGCAGGCCAGGATGAGAAGGAAGCCCAGGATACAGAGGAAAATAATGTCCATTACTGATTACTGAAGGGGGGCAGAGTGAATAACTGGATAGAGAGGGTTAGAAGAGGTTAGCCTCTTCTTCAGGAAAGAGACTCGTAGGAGGCTGATTAGGTATAGGTTTAGTTCCCTGATCAAGGAGGGAGAGGAATTGCGCTTCAGAGAGGATCGTGATGCCTAGGTCTGTGGCTTTGGCAAGTTTGCTCGGTCCCATATTCTCACCAGCTAAGACATAGCTGGTCTTACTAGAGATCGAAGAGCCCACCTTCCCTCCGAGGGATTCGATGAGAGCTTTGTACTCTTCTCGAGAGTGCTGACTGAAGACTCCGCTGATGACAAAGCTCTTTCCCGAGATAGCTTCATGCTCCGAGGTTGCTTGGGGCTCTTCTTCGGGCAGTCGTCTTAAGGGAAGACCGAGAGCTTGAAGATCCAAGATGAGCTGACGATTTACCTCCGTAGCGAAGTAGTCGATGATGCTCTCGGCGATAACTTTCCCGATGTCGGGTATAGCAGTGAGCTCTTCGAGGGTAGCTTCACCAAGGGCTTGGATATCCTCGTAGCGCTGTGTGAGTGTCTTGGCTACGGTCTCTCCGACGAAGCGGATGCCGAGGCCGAAGAGGAGGGCTCGGAAAGGACGTTTCTTAGACTCCTGGATACTCTCATAGAGCTTAGTCGCACTACGCTCCTTGAACCCAGGTAGGGTCAAGAGATCCTCTACTGTCAGGCGATAGAGATCGGCGATATTATGGACGAGGTCGTGCGAGAAGAGTAGGTCGATCGTCTCTGATCCTAGGCGGATGTCTGCTGCCTTGCGCCCAGCGAAGTGCTCAAGACGAGCGGTCTGCTGAGGGGGACAGCTGGAGGCATTCGTGCAATAGTAGGCCGCTTCTCCTTCGCTTCGATGGAGAGGAGAGCCACATGCTGGGCAGTGAGTCGGGAAGATAACGGGCTCCGCACCTTGGGGACGCTCCTCTTTGGCAATGCCTACGATCTTGGGGATGATCTCTCCGCCCTTTTCGACAAAGACCTGATCTAGCAGATGGAGATCCAGGCTTTGTACGAAGTCTGCATTATGGAGGGAAGCTCGGCGTACTGTGGTGCCTGACAGTGCTACTGCTTCTAGATTAGCGACAGGAGTCACGGCTCCAGTTCGTCCTACCTGAAAGTCTACAGAGAGTAATGTGGTCTTGGCCTGCTCTGCTTGGAACTTATAAGCGATAGCCCAACGTGGAGTCTTAGACGTGTAGCCGAGCTCTTCTTGGGAGCGAATAGAGTCTACTTTGAGGACGACCCCATCAGTAGCAACTGGGGCATCATGTCGAGCGACATCCCAGTGATTGAGGAAGCCAAGCACTTCCTCCAAACTATGGCATCTCTCTATAGCATGAGAGACCTTCAGTCCCCATTCGGCACAGAGCTGTAAACGCTCAAAGTGACTATCTGGGAGTTCTGGTTGTCCAGGGACATAGTAGAAGAAGGCATCTAGGCGACGAGATGCGACGATAGCTGGATCGAGCTGCTTGAGCGTGCCACTGGCTGCATTGCGTGGATTGGCAAAGAGGGGGAGTCCTGCTGCCTCTCGCTCGCTATTGATCCGATTAAACTCTGAGAATGGGAGTAGGATCTCACCTCGGATTTCGAAGCTCGATGGGTAGCCTTTGCCTCGAAGGCGTAGTGGGATGGAGCGGATTGTACGGACGTTTGCCGTGACATCATCACCGAGTGTACCGTCTCCTCGAGTGACTGCACGTACGAGTAGCCCATCCTCATAAATGAGGGAGATGGAGAGCCCGTCGTACTTTAGTTCGGCCGCGATAGTGAAGTCTTCACGACCAAGGTCTCGCTGTACTCGCTGATAGAACTCCTGCACCTCATCATAGCTGTAGGTATTGGCTAGTGAGAGCATCGGATAGCGGTGGGCGACTTGGGTAAAGCCTTCGGTGCGATCGGCTCCAACACGCTGCGTGGGAGAATCGGGAGTGATCAGCTCAGGGTGGGCCTTCTCTAGTCGCTCTAGCTCCTTGAGTAGCTGATCAAAGTCGTAGTCTGATATGGTCGGGCTAGAGAGGACATAGTAAGCATGATTGTGCGCCTGAATTTCCTCTCGTAGCTGAGCGATATGATGGGCTACTTGCTCCATAGCTGGAAGAATAAAAGGTCTTGGTAACTATCTCCCGCCCAATGCCAGTTGGGGAGGAGAGCTGTCTTACGAAAGCCTAGACGAAGGAGCATATCTTGGGTGGTATGGTTCTCGGCTAGGACTTCTGCGTAGACTTGCTCACAGCGTAGTCGTTTGAAGGCATAGCGAATAGCTTGCCTTAGAGCGATACTAGCTATGCCTTGCTGACGTACTTCGGGTGCTACATAGATCCCAAGAGCCACTCGTCGATGGATTGGGCTATAGTCATAGAGGCTGAGGTGCCCTAAGGGAGTTCCACTAGCTGTTTCTTCGATCATCAGTCCGATGGATCCTGTCTCTAGGATATGTCGGGTAGAGGAAGAAATATAGCGTGCGATAAAGTCCTCCGAGAGAGGGTTGAGGGAGTCATTCGAGCGCAGAGCTTCTGGTGCGTTCTCCCAGCTCATGAGTAGAGGAAGGTCTTCCTTCCCAAGAGCACGAAGCCGTATGTCTTGTAGGGCGTAGCGCTGAGCCATGGAGATTAGAAACTAAGAGATTGGTCAAAGGAGGTGCGTGAGAGAATGGATCGACCTAGGGTGACCTCGTCAGCATATTCGATCTCATCGCCGATAGCCACTCCACGAGCGATGACAGAGAGCTTCACATCGAGCCCCGAGAGGCTTCGGTAGATGAAGAAGTTTGTCGTGTCTCCCTCCATGGTTGTCCCTAAGGCTAGGATGATCTCTTGGACGTTCCCTTGGCGTACACGGTCTATGAGCTCGGTGATCTTCAAGTCTTCGGGGCCGATACCATCAATGGGGGAGATGACTCCACCGAGGACATGGTAGACTCCACGATACTGTCCTGTGTTCTCAATAGCTAAGACGTCTCCTACATGCTGGACGACACAGACGAGACTCTGATCTCGCTTAGGATTGGAGCAGATAGGGCAGAGCTCCGTGTCACTGATATTATGACACTTCTTGCAGTAGACGATCCCTTCACGCATCTCAGCGAGAGCATGAGCAAAGGTCTGTACATCGGAGACAGGGCGTGAGAGTAGATGCAGGGCTAAGCGCAGGGCGGTCTTGCGACCGACCCCAGGCAGGGAGGCTAACTGCTCTACAGCACGCTCTACGAGCTTCGAGGGGTAAGTGGTCATCGACTAGAAGCGAGGAGGATGACTTGGGGAGGGATAATAGCAAGCCCGTAACGTCTATCCATAGGTATATCAAGGAGGATATTCTCGGGAGACGCTACGGGCTTACTCGTGTGATTATTCTTCGAGAGTCTCGATTTCGTTGCCTTCCTTATCTAGGAACTTATAGTCCAGGAAGCCAAGACTCTGATTCGGGGTAACACGGATACCACGAGAGATCTGCAGCTTCCACTTACGGGCGATCGATAGGAGAAGCCCCTTCGTGAGGTAGGCTGCGACATAGGGGTGTACGTGTACGTTGATGTAGGGAGAGTCTAGACGAGGTGCTAGCTCCCGGAGCTTTTCTTCAAGCTGATCAGTAAAGAGTACCGAGGACTTCATCTTCCCTGTCCCTAGGCAGGTGGGGCAGGTCTCATCGGTATTGACCTGTGTGGCAGGACGGATGCGCTGTCGGGTGATCTGCATCACGCCGAATTTACTCAAGGGGAGGATATTGTGTCTCGTCCGGTCGCTCTCCATCAACTTGACCATATGCTCGTAGAGGAGCTGTCTATTCTTCTGGTCATGCATGTCGATGAAGTCCACCACGATGATGCCACCCATATCACGTAGACGTAGCTGACGTGCGAGCTCCTCGGCAGCTATGAGATTGACGTCGATAGCTGTCTCTTCTTGCTCATTGCTCTTGCGAGAGCGGTTGCCACTGTTGACGTCTACGACATACATAGCCTCTGTCTGCTCGATGATCAGATAGGCACCACTCTTACAGGTGACTGTACGTCCAAAGGCAGACTTGATCTGCTTGGTGACGTTCTTTTCATCGAAGATCGGGAGGTTACCCGTATAGAGCTTGACGATCTCCTCTCTGCCTGGTGCGATCTGCTGAACGTAGTCTCGTATCTCTTCGTAGTAAGCACGGTCATTGACGTGAATACTCTGGAAGGAGGGATTGAAGGTGTCTCTTAGGATGCCGAGAGCACGACTCGATTCTTCGTAGACGATCTTAGGGGTCTTGGTGATCTTGGGGAGCTTCTGAATACTCTCCTCCCAGCGGCGAAGTAGGCGACTGAGCTCTTGGTCGAGCTCGGAGGCACGCTTCCCTTCTGCCGAGGTGCGGATGATGACACCGAAGTTCTTCGGCTTCATACTCAGGATAAGTTGCTTCAGACGAGCTCGCTCTTCGGGCGACTCTATCTTGCTACTTACTGATACCTTGTCTGCGAATGGGACGAGGACGAGGTTGCGCCCTGCGATGGATATTTCAGCTGAGAGTCGGGGACCCTTGGTAGAGATGGGTTCCTTGACGACCTGTACGAGGACGTTTTGTCCAGCCTTGATGTAGTCAGCGATCTTCCCGTCCTTAGGTAGCTCGGGGAAGTTAGGGATCTTACTGAGTGCAGGCACATGCTTGGTCTTCTCGGTGATCTCGAGGAAGCGCTGCTGTGCCTGGTAGATCATACCTAGGTCAAGGTAGTGAAGAAAAGCATCCTTCTTGTAGCCTACATCGACGAAGGCAGCGTTGAGGCCAGGCATGACCTTCTTGACGCGTCCGAGGTAGATATCTCCGACGGCGAAGGCGAGGTCACGGCGCTCACGCTGGAGCTCTACGAGGCGTTGATCCTCGAGGAGAGCCATCGCGATCTCCTTGGGGGAGACGTCGACGATGAGTTCGCTATTCACTTCGTAGGGGTTGATGTTAGGTGTGAGAGATGCTGGTGGGGTAAAGCACACGAGGGGTAAGGTGCACGTCTAGTAATGAGACAGCCCTAACCCCTCGCGATAGCTCAAGACATTACTTCTTCTTATGTCTGTTCTTCTTGAGTCTCTTCTTACGCTTGTGCGTAGCCATCTTATGGCGCTTTCTTTTCTTTCCGCTTGGCATAGCTGTTATTGATTATTAGAAATTATTGTTGCTTGGCTTATTGGGCTACTTCACCTTCGTGGCGAAGAGCTTAGAAGGCTTGAAGGCGGGGATACGACGCTTAGGGATGATGATCGTCGTCTTCTTCGAGATATTACGAGCGGTCTTTTCTGCACGCTCCTTAATGATGAAGCTCCCGAAGCCACGTAGGTAGACGTTCTCACCTCGAACCAAGGAATCCTTGACAGACTCCATGAATGCTTCCACCACGGCGAGGGTAGTCTCTTTGTCCACCCCAGTGGTGCGAGCGATATCGCTCACCACTTCAGCTTTCGTCATATTCTAGAAATATTTTAATTGTATGAATATCATTTCTTTTGCCGTGCAAATATACAGCAATTCTTTGAATTATCAAGGCCGTAGCCCCCTCTGGAGATAGGGAGTGAGCCTACCTCCACTAGGGATACTGGACGAAAATTATGCTTCGTGAGCCAGCGCCTTGAAGTAGGTGTCTAGGAGCTGCTGTGCACCGACGAAGGAGGAGAGCTTATCTCGTAGGATAGCGTCCTCGATCTCAGGGCGAAGTGCCTGCACAGCATCGTTCTGATAGAAGGAGTTACGGAGTGCCTCATTGATGCTCTCATACATCCACCACTTGGCCTGACGCTGGCGCTTCTGATCGAAGTAACCCGAGTCAAGAGCGAAGTGTCGGTATTCATCCACCATATCCCAGATCTCCTTAATCCCCCTGCCATAGAAGCCCGAATAGGTGAGTACCTTGGGGCGCCAGCCTGATTCGGTGGGCGGGAAGAGGTGTAGGGCGTTACGGAAGTGTGTGGCGGCTAGGTTGGCCTTGTCGATGTTATCCCCATCGGCCTTATTGATGATGATCGCATCGGCCATCTCCATGATCCCACGCTTAATCCCCTGAAGTTCATCCCCTGTACCAGCGAGCTGGATGAGGAGGAAGAAGTCTACCATCGAGTGTACAGCCGTCTCGCTCTGTCCGACCCCTACGGTCTCTACGAAGATCGTATCAAAGCCCGCCGCCTCACATAGGATGATCGTCTCACGTGTCTTACGAGCGACCCCACCGAGTGACCCAGCTGTCGGGCTGGGGCGGATGAAGGCGTTCTTCTCTCGAGAGAGCTGCTCCATGCGCGTTTTGTCCCCTAGGATACTCCCTCCTGAGCGCTCACTACTAGGGTCGATAGCTAGTACAGCTAGGCGACGTCCCTGCTTGAGGAGGTGCATGCCGAAAGAGTCGATCGAGGTGCTCTTCCCTGCTCCTGGTACCCCCGTGATGCCGATACGCATGGACTTGCCCGAATAGGGGAGACAGCGCTCGATGATCTGCTGGGCGACTGCCTGATGCTCGGGGCGATTACTCTCGACGAGTGTCACCGCCTGGCTCAGGCAAGTGATGTCGGAGCGAAGGATACCTTCGACAAATTCGTCCACCGTGTAGGTACGGCGGGCGACACGCTTGAAGTGTGGATTGATCATGGGCTGTGCTTTGACGCCCTGATTGACCTTTAGACCCATGTAGGCGGGATCATTCTCTGGGTGGTGAAGGTGCTCTTCGTTGATATCCATATCGCTTCTCTTTATTATAGGTAGTGGGACTAGTAGGATGGCTTGTATTGCTTTCCTCAAAGGTACATATTTTTCTCCTTAGGCTGGGCGGGCTGATCAAGGTCTGATGAGGGTCGAGTTAGCCCATAGATCGGTGAGAGGTCGTGCCCCAAGTATCCTGCTTCAGAGGGGAGGTAGATGCCCGACGAATGACAATATACCCACTCGGTCAGTCACTATATACGTAACGGATCGGTCACAATATACCTAACCTTGTGGTCACGATATACCTAACCGAAGTCTCCCGATAGGAGAGCGCCAGAGGAGGACTATAAGATGAGATGCAAGTCTATTATAACGAGTATGTTATATGATAAATCCCCCGACATAAGTGGCGAGACTTATGTCGGGGGATCACCCGATGAGGGGGGAGGGGAGGTGTAGGACTTACTTAGCTGCCTTCACCTCCAAGCTCGGATTGATGTTGTACTCACGCTCGGGGAGCTCACTCACGAGACGCTCATTCAGATAGTCGACTTCGGTGACTCCTGGGAGGTACTCTGTGGGGACATTGCGCTGATTGCGTATAAGGTCAAATAGGCGATGACCTTCGCAGAAGAGCTCTAGGCGACGCTCGTCAAGGAGGTTATCCAGCGTGACGGATGTCGCTGCGGTGTAGGGCGAGATACGGTGCTTGCGTAGCGTGTTGTAGAGCTCGAGGGCTGTATGGGAGCCTGTGGCGGTAGCCCCCTTGAGCTGGGCTTCGGAGGCAATGAGATAGACCTCGGAGAGGCGGATGACCTTGAAGTTATTTATTGCCGTAGGATTCGATGAGCCCGTTCGTCCACGGTACTTCAGGGAGTAGTAGCCCTTATTGCCACCTTGAGGGTCTGCTTGCTCTGTGATGAGATTGGTCCGGATGTCTCCATCATGACCAGACTTGAACCAGCTGATGAAGGAGCTGCTTCCAGCGAATTCGGGATAGCCCGTAGGTGAGGTATAGTTCCCGATGCTGTTGAGCCCCGTGTTGCTCTTCTCTGTGGTGAGTATCTCGAAGAGGGATTCGCTAGAGCCCTGCTGGCGCCATGCCCCGACATACTCACTGCGGGGGTATAGCTTGTAGGGGCTATTGCTGATCACATCGATGGCTAGGCGATAGGCATTCTGCCAGTCAGCCTGATAGAGGTAGACACGTGAGAGTAGAGCCTCTGCAGCCCAGTAGTTGATCTTACCCGAGTTTGTCTGTTCGTCCTTACTCAGTGTCTCGAGCGCTTTCTTGAAGTCCGAGATGATCTGAGCGTAAGTCTCCTTGAGAGTACTTCGCTTGAACGCATAGCCTTCGGGATAGACCTCGACATTCAGAGGGATACCTGAGTTCGGAGCATCCTGATTGACCCCTGCGATAGGGAGGTAGCAGAAGATACGAGCGAGCTCGAAGTGTGCTAAGGCACGAAGCGCATAGAGCTGACCAAGGAGATCCTCGTAGTAGGCCTGGTAGACAGGGTTATTGGGGAGCGTTCCCTTGACTGCAGGTGCCTTGCTGAGGATGTCATTGACGCGTCCGAGGACTGCGGTGAAGGTCTGGTAGGTGCCTTGACTGAAGTCACTGGTGCGATCTGTACTTAGACGATGGAGTGCTAGGGTCTGATTGTATCCTAGTGAGGTAGCTGTGATGTCTCCGCCACGGGCATCAGCGTAGAGGGCGACCTCACTGCTATAGCTGTATCGGTAGGAGGAGAGCGGAGAGTAGGCACCATTGACTGCCTTCTCGAGGTCGTCTAAGGTCGTGATGGCGATCTCGGCAGTGCGGTAAATGGAGGGCTCCTGGTTTAGCTCCTTGGAGCAAGAGCTGATCGATAGGGTGGTGACCAGGGCGATATATAAAGGGTATCTCTTCATAAGTAGTTCGTTCGATTAGAATCCAACATTCAGACCGAAGCTCACCGTGCGGAGAGCAGGGATATCAAGTGAGCGGAAACCGTTGAGGGCTACTTCGAGCTCACGATTCTTGGTAGCAGCATAGAGGAAGGCTAGATTATTTGCCGTCACTGAAACGCTGGTAGAGGAGACTCCGAGTCGGCTCGTTAGGCTCTTGGGAAGAGCATAGCTGAGGGATAGCTCCTTGAGACGGATGAAGTCTGAGGAGTGGAGGTTACGCGTGGAGATGGTACCACTACGATAGGGATTGCCTAGGATAGGACGAGGATTATTAGCCGTCGTATTGGAGGGAGTCCAGTAGTCTCCGACGAGTAGGCGAGAGGCGTTCATCGAGGGGCGCTGACCATCATTGATGGCGAAGACATCGAACTGATCTAGAAGATAGCCACCGAACTGATAGGTTAGTAGGGCACTCAGTGTAAAGCCTCGATAGGAGAAGGTATTGGAGAGTCCCCCGTAGACCTTCGGATAAGCAGACTTGTCTGGGGCAGTACGTGCTTTGCTGTAGTCATAGGTGAGGTTGTCTTCCGTAGCAGGCTTCGAGGGATCGATGAGGAATTGTCCGAGCCCCGTCTGAGGATTGACACCAGCCCATGAGCGGAGGTAGAAGGTGTGAATATCGTAGCCTGGACGGTAGAGGTAGATATCATTAGGCCCAGTGAAGACATCCCCTCTAGGGAGAGCTTCGACACGGGAGCGGATCTTAGTCAGAGAGAAGTTAGCATCCCAGCGGAGAGACGATGAGTTGAGGAGGTTGTTGGCCTGTAGCTCAAGCTCTAGACCTTGGTTAGAGATCTCGCCATTGTTCGTCTGCTTGGACTTAACCGAGTAGTTGAAGGAGACCGGAGTGTCAAGTAGCAGGTCGGAGGTATGCTTGTTAAAGTACTCCAGCGTGAGAGTAAAGCGGCGGGCAAAGGTAAGATCGAGCCCGATATTGAAGCTCTTACTCTTCTCCCAGCCTAGGTTGAGGTTAGCTAACTGCGAGAGGTAGATCGCAGGATCTTCGCCGTAAGTGCCGGCATAGGAGTAGAGTCCTCTCCAGGTATATTCGCCGTCGGGGAGGTTACCATTAGTCCCATAGGAGGCACGGAGCTTAGCATCGGTGAGGATGGCATTGTCCTTCAGGAACTCTTCCTTACCGAAGCGCCAAGCGCCAGATACGCTGTAGAAGATACCGGAGCGCTTGTTTCGTCCGAGTTTCGAGGAGATATCATTGCGGAGGCTAAGCCCAAGGAGGTAGCGACTATCGTAGCTATAGTTCAGACGACCGAGGTAGGAGAGGAGGAAGCTACCGAAGGTTTCGCTTTCGCTCTCGACGACCTGGGCGACACCGAGCTCCTTGAGCTTGTCAGTGGCGTACTTTTGGGCGACGAAGGTGTAGCTCAGCTGCTGGTAGGACTGAGCTTCTACCCCAGCGAGGGCGTCGAAGTGATGAGGACCGAAGTCCTTATTGAAGTTTAAGACATTGGAGGTCGTCTTGGCGACTAGCTCGTTGAGTCCACGAGCACCCTGTCCGCCGACGCGTCCGCCATCGTTGGTGTTCGGGCTCTGGTACTGTCGGATTTTCAGACCCGTATATTCGATGGAGTTGGTAGTCTTGAAGTTGAGGAAATCAGTAAACTTGATCGTAGCACTGACGTTACCGACACCTCGGAGTGTACCGAGTTCGTTGGAGATAAGGTTGGGGTCAAGTAGCTGAACGGGATTATCGCTCCCCTTCATGTTCGTAGCGTCTGTGGTATAGTTACCTTGCTCATCCTTGACGGGTCTATCGGGGCGGGAGATGAGAAGGAGTACCGCTGGGTGATTAAGTGTCACCCCTGGACGCTGGCGAGCATGGTCTCCGATCCCGAGCTGAGAGGTGTAGGCGACCTGTCCCTTGAAGGAGAGATCGAGCCACTTGGTAGCCTTGTTGTCGACATTCAGTAGGCCCGAGTAGCGAGTGAACTTACCAAAGGGCGTGATCGACTTGACATTGTTGTAGCCAAGAGAAGCAAAGTAGCGGAGGGCATCTGTCCCACCCGAAGCAGAGAAGGATACATCCTGCAGTGCACCTGAGCGGAAGAGCTCCTTACGCCAGTCGGCTCGGGTCACAGCGTCACGTACAAAGATGTTGTTATCGTCCTTGCGAGGAGTGTTGAGGAAGTACGAATCGGTGTATATAGCTTCGGCTTGCTGGCGAAGAGCGTTACGCTGGGCGTAGCCCCTACCCGTCGGTAGGATAGCGTCCTTACTGTAGAGGTATCTGTTAATGTAAGCTTCGCGCTGGTAAGCGTATCGCTCTTCTGCATTCATGACCTCGTAAGAGTTCGTAGCGACCTGTGAGAAGCCTAAGCTAGACTTGAAGTTGAAGCGGGTCTTGCCTTGCTTTCCCTGCTTCGTGGTAATGACTACGACGCCATTGGCAGCACGTGATCCGTAGAGAGATGCAGAGGCGGCGTCCTTAAGGACTGTGATCGACTCGATATCCTCGGGGTTAATGGAGGAGAGGGTATTGGATGAAGTACCCGGGATCCCGTAGTTCCCCACGGTGATGGGTACCCCGTCGACGACATAGAGCGGGTCGGTCGAGCCGTTGATACTCCCTACGCCACGGATCTGGATCGTCCCTGCAGCACCAGGGTCTCCCGTTTGGGAGGCGACGCGAATACCTGAGACCTTACCGGCTAGTGCCTTGTCTACGGATTCGACCTTGGCATTGGCCAGATCAGACCCTTTGACGCTGGCAGTAGCCCCAGTGAGGCTGGACTTACGCTGTGTGCCATAGGCTGCTACGATGACGGGATCGAGGGACTTCTCACTACTCTCGAGGAGGATACGTAGTTCTTTTCCGGTGATGGTTACGGTCTTCGTGAGGTAGCCGAGGTAGGAGATGCGGAGTGTCTTAGCATCTTCGGGGAGCTGGAGACGGAAGTGTCCTTGGGCATCGGTGAGTGCTCCCTGACGAGGATACTCGACAGCGAGTACGGAAGCACCAATGATCGGGGTGTTATCCTCCGAGGAAATCACGACCCCGGAGACAGCTACGGTCTTCTTTTGAGCCGAGGAGACTCCGAAGAAGATGAGCGTCAGCAAGAGGAATAGTAGGCTTCTTCTCATTGTACAGGTCAATGTTAGAGGGTGAATAGAATAATGTGAGAGGTGGAAAAAGAAAAGCACCTTCTGTCAGGAGCCTGACGGAAGGTGCTACTTATATATCGATCTACCTAGGGATCTACCTAGGACGTTACAGTAATACGCTTCCGCGAGCAATGAGTACGCCAAATGGCTTCGGTACACATCATCGTGCCGAAGTACATTCGCATCATCATTGTGGTCGCGTATAGCTGCATATTATCGTCGTGGGATAAGTATATTGGATGCTCCGTAGATCGTGGAGCATTTTTGCAAAGGTAGATATTTTTCACAAACATCCAAATCCTTGCGAAAATTAAGGTGACAAGATCGGCTTGTCCGAGCTTGATCCGCCTTAGAATTATCGTCGGACTTCGAGGAAGAGATGAGGAGAGGTAGCGATTGGGGAGGTATAGGCTTGGTCAAGGTAAAGGTTATCCTTTTCTACTCTAGAGGTTTACCTTTCGGGGGAGAAAGGTAAACCTTAGGGAGGGAAAGACTTCGTGCTTGGTCGGAGGCTAGCCATTCGCGAGCCTGACCAAGCACGAAGTTAGGGTAAGAAAAGGTAGATGGAAGAGGGGCGAATACTACCCTGATGAAGACTTAACCCTTCTGCTCCCAGAGTGCTCTAAGCGTGGGAAGAGCTTCCGCCAGCTCGCCCATGGTGTGGAAGAGGAGGTCGGCTCCTCGGTCAAGGAGCGCACTATCGGGGAGCAAGCCTGTATTGACAGCGATCGTGAAGATGCCCGCAGCGACAGCAGCCTCGACACCCATCGGCGCATTCTCTACGACGATGGCTTCCTCGGGGTGTACGTTGGCCTTGGCTAACCCACGTAGATAGGGCTCGGGATGTGGCTTCCCTCGCTGGACATCCTTGCCCGTGACCATCAGATCGGTGGAGAAAATGCCTGGGAAGGCGTCGTCTAGACGCTCCAAGAGCGACTCTTGCGACGAGCCCGTCACGACTAAGCGCTGAAGATCCTCTACGGCTCGGAGGACATCGGTCACCCCCGGGAGGATAGCCCCTGAGTTATACTTGACGAAGAGCTCGGTCTTGAGCCGGTAGAGCGTCTCTACCTCCTCTGGGGTAGCGCTACGATTGAAGCCCCGCTGGTAGAGTAGCCCGATCGTGTGCCACCCTGTTTGTCCCTCGAACCAATAGGCGTCCTCGAGACTCATCTGGAGCCCTACGCTCCCAGCGGCCTCTGACCAGGACTTGCTATGTGCAGGCATGGAGTCAAAGAGCACTCCATCCATGTCGAAGAGTACAGCCTTGAGATGAGGATGAGGAGAGCTCAGTGGGTGAGATGAGCGGTAGTGCTCGAGGGCGACTTGTAGGAGCTTGGGCTCAATCATAGGAGTGGGGACTAAAGTGGGTCTTGCTGAGAGGGAGTGGAGGTGGAGGGAGCGAGGTGATCGATGATGAGGGCGATGGCGCCATCGCCTGTGACATTGCAGGCCGTACCGAAGCTATCCATCGTGATATATAGGGAGATCATCAGCGCCTGCTGAGCTTGGTCGAAGCCAAGTACGGACTGTAGGATCGCTAAGGCTGCCATGATGGCTCCTCCAGGTACACCTGGGGCGGCGATCATCGTGATCCCCAGAAGCAGGATGAAGTGGGTGAAGAGACCGAAGTCTGGGCTATTACCCTGCATAAGCATAAGGGCTAGGGCACAAGAGACGATCTTAAGCATACTCCCCGCTAGATGGATCGTCGCACAGAGAGGGATGACGAAGGCACTCACCCCTTGGCTTACCCCGTTCTTTTGTGCTTGGCCCAGGGTCACAGGGATAGTCGCTGCTGAGGAAGCCGTACCTAAGGCCGTGAAGTAGGCTGGTAGCATCGTCAGGAGTAGACGCAGGGGATTCTTCTTGGCCACTAGGCCTGCGATGATGTACTGCAGGAGTAGAAGGCCGATATGCAGTGCGAAGATGATCCCGATGATCTTGATAAAGACGAGCAGAATGCCGAGGACCTTGCCGCTAGCAGTCATCTCGAGGAACATACCGAAGATATAGAGCGGTAGGAGAGGTATGATCACCTTGTCGATTACGCCAGAGATGATCTCCTTACACTCGCTGATTACCCCCGACAACGTCCGTGTCTGTAGGTGAGCCATCCCTAGTCCGAGGATGAAAGCTAGGACTAAGGCTGTCATAACGCCCATGACCGGTGGGATCTCGATGTGGAAATAGGGAGCTAGGGTTAGCGTTTCTTCGGTTAAGGCCTTCGTTTGCCCTGGCGTAATCAGGTGTGGGAAGATCCCAACACCAGTGAAGTAGGCGAGATAGCCGGAGAAAACGGTCGATCCATAGGCTATACCTACCGTCAGCAGTAGCATTTTCCCCGCTTGATGTCCGATGCTCCCGATCGCTTCGGCTACTAGAGCCAGGATGATCAACGGGATGGCGAAGTCGAGAAAGCTAGCGAAGAGCCCATTGAAGGTCAAGAACGCTCGGATTAAGTCTGCTGGTAGATAGTTCCCCAGCGTGACTCCAAGGAGGAGAGCGAGTAGGATGCGTGGGAGCAATCCTAGGCGTGGGAGGCGTGACATGGTGTAGTAGTAAGTAGTGTGTAGTGAGAAAAAGAAGATGAGGACGACCTCAGTAGTGGTGACTACAGCAGGTCGTCCCCATGCTATCGGTTGTTCGTGTGGACTTAGCTTGCTTATCCTCGGCTCTGACGCTTGCGCTCGGTCTCGTCAAGGATGATCTTACGCATACGCATCGATACGGGAGTTACTTCGACATACTCGTCTGGGCGAATGTATTCAAGTGCATCTTCGAGGCTGAAGACTACGGGCGGTGCGAGAGAGACCTTGTCATCACTTCCCGAAGCGCGCATGTTCGTTAGCTTTTTGCTCTTACAGATGTTGACGCCGAGGTCACCTTCCTTGGTGTGCTCCCCGACGACCTGACCGGCATAGACCTCATCTTGAGGAGAGACGAAGAAGCGTCCACGGCTCTGGAGGTTATTCAAGGCATAGGCATAGGCTGTCCCAGACTCGAGAGCGATAATCGATCCATTGGTGCGACGCTCGATATCTCCCTTCCAAGGTTGGTATTCTAGGAAGCGATGGGCTAGGACTGCCTCCCCAGCCGAAGCTGTTAGGATATAGTTATTCAGACCGATAATCCCACGGGAGGGGATGTTGAACTCGAGGAAGGTACGATCTCCCTTCGTCTCCATCATGGTCATCTCGCCCTTACGACGGGTGACGATGTCGATGATCTTACTCGCTGACTCCTCGGGAAGATTGACTGTGAGGAGCTCAATGGGTTCGTGTCGCTCACCATCGACCTCGTGAATGATGACTTGGGGCTGTCCTACCTGTAGCTCATACCCCTCTCGGCGCATCGTTTCGATAAGGACAGAGAGATGAAGGACACCACGTCCATAGACGATCCAGCTATCAGCAGTCTCGGCAGGCTCTACCCGAAGGGCGAGATTCTTATCTAGCTCCTTCATCAGACGATCGTGAATGTGGCGAGAAGTCACGAACTTCCCTTCACGACCGTAGAAGGGCGAATTGTTAATGGTAAAGAGCATACTCATCGTAGGCTCATCTACAGCGATGGGCTCGAGTGCCTCGGGGGCAGAGGAGTCTGCGACTGTATCACCGATGTCGAAGCCTTCGATCCCGACGAGAGCACAGATATCGCCCGAAGAGACACTCTCTACCTTGGTGCGACCTAGACCCTCGAAGATATTTACCTCCTTGATACGCATCTTAGTGGTCGTCCCATCCTGCTTGCAGAGGGTGACTTCTTGGCCTTCCTTAAAGGTCCCGCGGTGGACACGTCCTACGGCGATACGCCCTACGTAGGAGGAGTAGTCGAGCGAGGTAATGAGCATCTGGGAGGGACCCTCGATCTGCTTGGGAGCAGGGATTTGCTCTAGGATCGTATCGAGCAGGGTCGTGATGTCTTCGGTGGGCTGTTTGTAGTCTTTACTCATCCAGCCTTGCTTAGCAGAGCCATAGATCGTCTCGAAGTCGAGCTGCTCTTCGGTGGCATTGAGGCTAAACATGAGGTCGAAGACCATATCCTGTACTTCTTCGGGACGACAGTTGGGCTTGTCGACCTTGTTAATGACTACGATGGGTTTGAGCCCCATTTCGATCGCTTTCTGTAGGACAAAGCGCGTCTGAGGCATAGGTCCCTCGAAGGCATCGACGAGCAAGAGGCATCCGTCAGCTAGGTTAAGCACACGCTCTACCTCACCTCCGAAATCGGCGTGACCTGGGGTATCGATGATGTTGATCTTGGTACCCTTGTATCGGATACTGACGTTCTTCGAGAGGATCGTGATCCCACGTTCACGCTCGAGGTCATTATTATCTAGGTAGGTGTCTACTTCGGCAGCCTTATCATCCCTGAAAAGCTTACCAGCGAGGAGCATCTTATCCACCATCGTCGTCTTTCCGTGGTCGACGTGGGCGATAATAGCTATGTTGCGGATATCTTGCATCTTGTCTTAAAACGTAATATATTGAGCACAAAGGTAGTCAATAATAGGCAACGAGCTCCTATCTTTCCCTCGTGAAGGTCTATCTTTTGCTCCCTTTTGATCTATCGTCATATGGCGAGCGCCCCGTCTTCCACTCCCAGGAAGACGGGGCGCTTGCTCTAGCTGGTCTAGCTGGGGGAGAGGTAAGGCTAGGTGCTTATCAGCGTACCTATGGCCCTACTTTAGAGGATGGGCTAGAAGCGGAAACCGACAGAGAGGGATGCACGGATGAATCCCCAAGGTGTCCCGATGTTCTTTATACGCACTGCCTGCTGGTCGATCTGGATGTCATTCTCTCCGATGTTTACCGAGGGGGTGCCACTGATAGAGTGTCCGAGCTCATGACGTAGGTCAGCGATTTCCTCAGCTGTGAGCCCTGCCTGAGCGATGTTCCCTGTAAGGTTGAACTTCCCTCTACCAGCGTGCAGGCCGAGGATGTTCCAGTCGAGGACGATGTTCTTGTTGCGTCCGAAGAGCCACTGAGCACCGAGACCAAAACCGAAGGTGTTCGTGTTGAAGTCGCCCTGTAGCCCGACATTAACATCCTTAGTTCCACTGGCAGACTTGTTCGCGATCGTGTAGCTAAGGTCATAGCCTGAGATGGAGTACTTCTGGTAGCGATAGTAGGCCATGAGGTAGAATCCGTGACCATAACCTCCACCTGTGTACCAGCGAAGCTCTGGGGTCAGGTGGAAGGAGCCAAGGCGAAAGGCCTGAAAGTTCATCCCATTGATATCGACAGCCTTATCTATCGTTGATGCAAAGGGTAGCCCTTCCTTGGGCATGGTAGCGACCCCGAGCTGGAAGCTGAGTCCCTTCGTCAGGATACGCTCTGCGGCGAAGCTGAATTCATGGAAGATTGGGCTGGTGAGGTTAGCCTTGACGATCGTCTTGCCATCGAGTGTAGCACCATAATCAGGAGTGAACTTAGGCTTTTGTGCTAGTGCTGGAGAGGCAAGACATAGCCCCAAGAGGAGAGTAAAGAGTTTCTTCATCGGGTGATGGATGAGGTGAATAATCTGTGAATAACGAGCTCAAAGATAGTGTTCTTAGGTTATAAATAAAGGAGATGTTATCCGCTGTGAATTGAGGAAGATTTCTACCGATCGACCCAGGCCTATGTTTGCTTGAGGAAGGGTATAGCTTCGCAAGGGGAGAGGTATAGCTTCGTCAGAGGAGAGCTAGACCTTCGTGGAGAGTGAGGTATATGCTTACAGAGAAAGGAGGGCTAAGTGAGCTTTTAAGGACACAGTTCTTTATTTATCTTTGCTCTACTATTTATTATCACTTAGAGAGGGCTTACTACGTAGCTCTCCCATTGTAATGAGATGACAAAGCAAGAGTTAATCAAGGAGCGCCGTAGCCTCGACTGGCGTGTCGAGCTACGTAAGAGCCTGCCAAATAAGACACGCAGTCTGCAGGAGCGTACCTCCATGGCAGAACTCCCCATGGTCGAGCGCCTCAACTCCTTCCATTCTGAAGTCGCCCTTGGCTATACCCGTGAGGAAGCTATGGCGGAAGCTCGGCGATGCCTAGACTGCCCCAATCCAGGCTGTATGGAGGGCTGTCCTGTAGGTATCCATATCCCTTCGTTTATCAAGCTCATCGAGCGAGGAGAGATGCTCGAGGCTGTCGGGATCATCCGACAGACGAGTTCGCTACCTGCTGTCTGTGGTCGTGTTTGCCCACAGGAGAAGCAGTGTGAGAGTGGCTGTATCTACCCCGTTAGCTTGAAGAAGCAGGCCGTCTCCATAGGAGCTCTCGAGCGCTACGTCGCCGACTACGAGCGAGCACATCGAGCTTCGGAAGGGGAAGCCTCGTCCTCTAAGGTATCGGAGGCAGGCGCAGGCCGTCGGATCGCTGTAGTCGGCAGTGGTCCAGCAGGGATCTCTTTCGCCAGCGACATGGCCAAATGGGGCTATGAGGTCACGGTCTTTGAGGCCGCAGATCAGCTGGGGGGCGTCCTACGCTATGGGATCCCAGAGTTTGTCCTACCTAATGCGATCATCGAAGACGAGCTGGATAAGCTCCGTGCCCTAGGCGTCCGATTCGTTACGAATACCACGGTCGGCAAGGACGTCACGTGTGAGGAGCTACAGGCGCAGGGCTTCGAAGGGATCTTCCTAGGTACGGGAGTTGGGATAGCTAACTATATGAACATCCCAGGGGAGGACCTTGTGGGAGTTTACACCGCTAGTGAGTATCTCGCACACTATAATATGCTCACGCCAGAGGAGCTGTCGGAGGAGCTACCCCATATCTCCGGTAAGCGAGTGGCCGTCATCGGCGCAGGAAACACGGCTATTGATGCCGTGCGTACAGCGCTTCGTCTAGGGGCAAAAGAGGTCTCTATCGTCTATCGCCGTAGCGAAGAGGAGATGCCAGCTCGTGCTGATGAGATCAAACATGCGCACGAAGAGGGCGCTAAGTTCTTCACTCTTCACAACCCCGTCGAGTATCTCGGGGATGAAGCAGGTAAGCTCACGGCTATGCGCCTAGAGCGTATGGAGCTTGGAGAGCCTGATGATAGTGGCAGACGCCGACCTGTACCTACGGGGGAGCATATCACGCTCCCTGTGGACGAAGTCATCATCTGTATCGGCTACTCAGCTAGCACGGAGCTAACCGAATCCATGCCCCAGCTAGAGACAAATAAGTGGGGGAACATCCTCGTGGATGAAGCGAAGAAGACCTCGCTGGAGATGATCTATGCGGGTGGTGATATCGTGCGTGGAGCTGCGACGGTGATCCTAGCGATGGGTGACGGTCGTAAGGCGGCGGCTTCCCTTCACGAGCGTCTTACGGGGCGTATCGAGGAGAATGCTCTGAGATAGCCCTCGCTCTCACAGACAGACCGATTAGCCCCCACTAGCCTGATTGGCTGGTGGGGGCTAACTCATCTAGCGAGGGCTAATCCTTGTGCATGGACGAAGCCTTACCTTTGCGGGAGGTAAGATAGGGCTTTGCGACTACGGACGTATATCTTAGCTGCCTTGAAGATCTACCTTCGTAGCAGGAAAGGAAAAAACTATCGGATCATGAGACTTGTTCTGTAAGCATGAGAAGAGAAAGATCAACCGACTGGAGGCTTTACTCTAGTCCCTGTGGCGACTTGCTCCTTGGGGCGAGCGACGGTGTGCTTGTCTGCTGTGACTGGCGTTCGGCTTGGGAGAGGAGTATCTCCTCCACAGCCCTCGAAGAGCTTCTTGCCCCTCCGGCTGACGCTGTGAACGAAGCCGTGCTCACCGAAGCGGTAAGTCAGCTCAGTGCTTATTTCTTGGGTGAGCGACGGTTCTTTGACTTGCCTTATCGGGTCGAGGGGACAGCCTTCCAGCGATCGGTCTGGCAGGCTATCGGTCTTATCCCTTATGGGAAGACTAGCGCCTACGGAGCATTGGCCGAAGTCATCGGTCGGACTAAAGCCTTCCGAGCAGTAGGTGCGGCTACGGGGGCTAATCAGCTATCTATCATCGTCCCTTGCCACCGTGTGGTGGGGACGACGGGGAGCTTCTCCGGCTACCGAGGTGGACGACTAGCGAAAGAATACCTCCTAGATCTGGAGGCAAGGTATCGTGAGGGGAGGGACGTGATACACTCCCCCGAAGCAGAGGGTCTAGGTTAGGGTTTGGAGAGATCGAAAGTTTATATTATCTTTGCAGAGCAAACAGCAGGAACGGTGTGGTAGTTCAGCTGGTTAGAATACCTGCCTGTCACGCAGGGGGTCGCGGGTTCGAGTCCCGTCCATACCGCCGAAAGAATAAGCCTGAGAGTGAAAGCTCTCAGGCTTGTTTGCTTTTATAGCTAGTCGGATGAATCTTTGCCTCCCTCTGGCTACGTGATGTATAAGAAAGGCCTACCGCCTACAGACGGACTCCATGAGGGAAGTCGCTGTAGGCGGTAGGCCTTTGTCGAGGTGGAGAGGTGGGGCTATAGCCCGTGAGTCTTAGCCTCGTCCCAGAGCTCGTCCATCTGTCCGAGCGTCATCTCCTTGAGTGAGGAGAAGCCAAGCTCCTTGCTGCGCTGCTCGACATAGGTGAAGCGACGGATGAACTTGTGGTTGGTGGCCTCAAGGGCATTGTCGGGGTTCACCTTATACTTACGAGCGGCATTGATGACACTGAAGAGGAAGTCCCCGAACTCACACTCGACCTCCTCTGGAGATCCAGAGGAGATCGCTTCACGGAGTTCGCCTAGCTCTTCTTCGACCTTCGTCCAGACGTCTTCGGGGCTCTCCCAATCGAAGCCAACACCACGGGCCTTGTCCTGAATGCGGTAGGCCTTGATGAGGGCAGGTAGGCTGGAGGGGACTCCTGAGAGGACGGTCTTGTTCCCGTGCTTCTCCTTTTGCTTCAGCTCTTCCCAGCGCTCGAGGACAATATCCGTCGAGTCTGCCTGAGTATCCCCATAGACATGAGGATGGCGGAAGATGAGTTTGTCGCAGAGCGCGTGGGCTACGTCAGCTAGATCATAGCGCTCTTCTTCCTGAGCGATCTGACTATAGAAGACGATATGTAGGAGTAGATCGCCGAGCTCCTTCTTGATCTCCTCGCTGTCGCCAGCAAGGATCGCATCCGAAAGCTCGTGAGCCTCCTCGATCGTGTTCGTGCGCAGACTCTCAGTCGTCTGCTCCCGATCCCACGGACACTCGACGCGCAGACGCTCAAGGACGTCTAAGACACGGCTTAGAGCAGCGAGCTTCTCTTCACGAGTATGTGCCATAGCTTGGATTGCTTGCTCGTGGATGAGGATTACTTACGCTTGGAGAATTCGCTCAGCCCACCCTTGAGGAAGTCAAGGTAAGCAGGGATATCCTCATCATAGGCACGTGAGGGAGCTAGAGGCTTACCTTGGTGATCGAGGAGGACATAGAAGGGCTGTGCGTTAGCACCGAATTTCATGCGCTGGAAGTAGCTCCACTTATCCCCGACGGTACGTAGCTTGACCTTCTCACCATTCTCTTCGACTTCCAGAGGCTGAGGTAGGGGAGCCTTTTCATCGACCATGAGCGTGATCAGGACATAGTCATTCTCGAGCATTCCCTTGACATTGGCATCAGTCCATACGGCTGCTTCCATCTTTCGGCAGTTGACACATCCGTAGCCAGAGAAGTCGATGATCACAGGCTTGCCTACCTGACGAGCATAGGCCATACCTGCATCGTAGTCGTCAAACTTAGCGTGTACCTCACCATGGTAGAGGTTCAGATCCTGAGTGCGCAGTGGTGGAGCAAAGGCGCTGATAGCACGCAGTGGAGCACCCCATAGCCCTGGGATCATATACACAGCAAAGGAGAGGGAGACGATAGCGAGGAAAAGAGCAGGAATAGGTGTCTTCTCCTGAGGAGTGTCATGAGGGAAGCGGAGCTTACCCAGCAGATACATACCGAGAAGGAAGAAGATCACAATCCATAGCGCTAGGAAGACTTCTCTGTCAAGGATACGCCAGTTGTAAGCGAGGTCAGCGATCGAGAGGAATTTCAGCGCTAGTGCGAGCTCGATAAAGGCAAGGACGACCTTGACAGAGTTCATCCATCCTCCGCTCTTAGGCATGGACTGCAGGAGATTGGGGAAGATGGCGAAAAGCGTGAAGGGTAGAGCTAGGGCAAGAGCAAAGCCAAGCATCCCGATGGCTGGAGCTAGCATCCCTGAGGAAGACGTCGCTGCCTGTACGAGGAGAGTCCCCACGATAGGTCCCGTGCAAGAGAAGGACACTAGCGCTAGGGTAAATGCCATGAAGAAGATACTTAGGAAGCCCGATGCCGAATCAGCCTTCTCATCCATCTTATTCGTCCACTTCGCTGGGAGCACAAGCTCAAAGGCTCCGAAGAACGACATAGCAAAGATGACGAGCAGGAGGAAGAAGGCGACATTGAAGTATGCATTGGTCGCCAGGCTATTTAGGAAGCTAGCTCCGAAAACAGCCGAGACAAGCAGGCCGAGCCCTACGTAGATGATGATGATACCTAGACCATAGATGAGGGCATCACGGATCCCCTTCTTCTTGTCCTTACTTCTCTTGAGGAAGAAGCTGACGGTCATAGGGATCATTGGCCAGACACAGGGCGTCACGAGGGCTACTAGCCCACCGAGGAAGCCCCCGACGAGGAGCATCCAGAGTGATCCCTCTGTTTGGGAGAGCGCCTTGTCTCCATAGGCCTTAAGCTCTGGGATGACGGGTGCCCATAGGTCAGATGTGGCGAGCGAAGTCGAGTCATTCTGTACCGATAGCGCTGTCGCCGTGGTGCTGGCACTATCGGCTAGCTGCTCCCCCATGGGAGGTGCAGTTTGCTCTTCGGTGGTCGTTGTGGAGGTTTCTTCAGTTAGCTTAGTCGATGGAGCTACAGCTTCTAGCTTGCCAAGCTCTTTGGGCTGTATCTTGAACTCCCAGTTAGCGGGAGGAAGGCATTGCTGATCGTTGCAGGCCATGTAGCGAACGGCTCCTTCGAAGGCAAACTTCTTAGGATCAGTGATACGGATCTGCTGACGGAAGGATACCTTCCCGCCAAAGAAGCGCAGGGTCATCTCGAAGTTAGGGTCAAACTTCTCGATAGGCTTCTGGTTAGCTGTTAGCTTACCGACGAGCTCTGCTCCGGTGAGCTTGTCTACGATGAGGTGAGTCGGAGTTGGTCCCCCAGCGGGAAGCTCCGTACTATAAAGATGCCAGTCGCCCTTGATGAAAGCAGTCAGGACGAGGACCTTTTCAGTGGGGGACTTATCCTCGATACTGTGAGACCAGCTCACGGCATCCCGGATGATCTGTGCGCTGAGAGAGCTATTCCCTACCAGGGACATAGCGACGACAGCGATAAGGCTAAGGGCTACCTTACGTAGCCAGCCTGCAGCTTGTGTGGTCATACTATTATATGTGAGATTTAGAGATTAGTTTCTCTTGTTCTGTCTCTTGGCTTGAGCCATCTTGCTCGCTCCAGTGGTACTCTTAACTAGCTTGCGGAAGAGAGGCGGAATGGGCTGTCGCACTTCGAGTAGCTTCTTAGTGATAGGATGAACGAAACTCAGATGAGTACTCTCAAGGGCTACTTGTCCTAGCTCCTTTTCAAGGGATCCATTGCGCCAATCACCGACGATCGGTAGTCGAAGAAGGGAGAATTGCTTGCGAAGTCGGTTATTACGCCCCGAGAGTAGGCTGATAGATACGAGACATCGCTGAGGGCCACTGGTGATGATGTGCCATTCAGCTCGTCCTGCTGCTCGGTCTTCGTCTGTGCGAGGCTTCTTGATGATCTCTCGTGTCTTGCCCTTGTCTTTATCCTTCTTGTTCTTGGGCTCCTCGGGAGCTGGCGGAGTGAGGAGGCCGGAGCGTTCCTGAGGAATACCTTCGAGGACTGCTACGAACTGCTGCTGCCGGACGTACTTAGCCCAGTTGTCGGTCAGCTCATGCTGTAGCTGTCTGCTCTTGGCGAAGACGACAAAGCCTGCACTATCCTTATCTAGACGATTGATGTGATAGATCTTCGCTTGAGGATTGAAGCTCTTGTGATGCTCTGCTAGCAGGCGAAGGACGGTCTTATCCTTTTCTTCTCCACTAGCCACAGTGGGTACACCTGCTGACTTATGTAGGATGATGAGATACTCATCTTCGTAGAGCACCTCGATGAGCTTATGGGTGATCTTCTTGGGAAGTGGTGCTGGGTGGATCGTGACTACATCTCCCTTCTTGAGTGGAGTATCAAACTGGGTCGTAGGCTCGATACCGACGGAGATGAACCGGTCGTGCAGTAGCTGCTTAACCGTAGTCCGACTCTTCTCAGGAAGGGCTTCCAGTAAGAAAGGAAGGAGGGTAGTTTCCTCTGGTACGTGGAGACGTAGAAGAGGTTGGCGTCCACCAGGGGGCAAGATGCGCTCAATACGTATGGCTCGTTTGGCCGAGGTAGGCTTATTCATTATTTCTTTCTTTCGTCGAGGTAGAGCAGGACGTTCCCGTAGATCATATACACGAGCCCTAGAGCAAGGAAGAGTAGCCAAGCATTCTTCCCGTAGGAGTCAAAGATGCCGAAGCGAGCTACCGCTGATAGCAGGAATAGGATCCCAGAGAAGACTCCCATGCGTGCTACTCGGCGGAGAATGATCGGAGCTCCTGGTTCCAGTGCTATGAGGTGATAGATACCATAGCCTAGAGCCCCTAGTAGATAGAGTATGTCGAAGAATCGATTAGCTGTCAGTGCTAGGGCTGCTCCTGAGAGTAGGAGTAGGAGGCTGACGATGTAGAGGTACTTGTACTTGCTATTCATTCTCGGAATGGGGTTGGCTAGGAGCTTCGCTAGGTGTGGCGGTATCTGGACGGAGTAGGAAGATCTCTTCCCCAGGTAGGTGCATATAGTAGTGTTCGCGGGCGATACGCTCGATGAGCTCCTTGTTATTCTTTAGCTCACTCAGACGAGCACTGTCAGCTTCATAACGTGGACGGTAGACTTGATATTGTCGCTTCAGGTCCATCTCACGTGTGTAGTTCCTAGCAAAGCGCATCACCGTATATTCTCCCGTGAAGAAGGTATAGATGATGGTCAGCGTGATGACCACGATGAAAGGGATGCTAGGATGTGCCCGTCCAAAAGCCAGAAGGCGCTGGAAGTAGCTCTGAAGTCGTTCGCGAAGACTAGCTATGCTCATATAGGTAAGCTCTATTCTCTATTTAAGTCGTAGCTGTATACGGAGAGCTACAATTCTTGCTACTAAAATACGGAAAACCCCTGATTTGTTTGTTCCTAAGCCTATCTCTAGTGTGGCCAGAGGTAGAAGTCCTGCCAGTCCGTGAAGATATGGAAGAGCAGACCGACGGCAAGGACACGGATCCACCATGGCCATCCGAGACGCTGGTAGGGGAGGAAAAGCATCACTATATATAGCCCGATATATAGCCCGATCATGGGATAGGAGTGCAAGAGGTGAAAGCCTACACTGCAGCGATTGGGGTCAAAGATCGGGGTGGCTAGCAGATGATCTACATCGATCAACATCGTCGATAGGAGGAGTAGGTAGACGGTGCGATGCGGACGATGAGGCCAGAGATAGGCTAGAAGCCAAGGTGCTAGGAAGTGAAGTCCGTAGTGAACAAAGGTGCGTAGCATCTCTTAGGTAGAGACTAGATATAGAGGCGCCCCCGATGATTCACCGACTCTAGATAGAGTGGTGGACGGCATCGGGGGCGCAAAGAGTTTTTAGCGTGGAGTCTATCCCTCCTCACTCTGACGCTCCTTCTCCTCTAGGAGAGCGAGCTTCTTCTCTGTGAGCTGGATGTCTGCTATAAGAGCCTCACGCTTGCGTTCGGCTTCGGCTAGTAGCGAAGAGCCTCCCTTGGAGCTGACATTGAAGCGAGTAAGGTTGGCTTCATACTGCTGTAGGTCGTGCTTGAGACGAGTGAGCTGACGGCGTAGGCGGTGATGCTCGCTGAGGAGACCTTCTTCTTTATCGTCTAGCTTATCGAGGTTGGCGCTGTAGTTCGATAGATGGCGATCGGAGCGACCTCGACGTAGTCTGCCGTGGAGATCGTCTAGGAGCTTACGATAGGAGCTATTGAGCTCTTCACGATCACGGTGTAGGGGGGCACCGATCTGCTTCCAGCGTTCGTTCTCCTCCTTGAGTATTTCACTGAGGTTCGCAGGGGTCTCTCCTGAAGCGATCGCCTCAAGGCGAGCTAGGATCTCACGCTTAGCGGCAGAGTTCTTGCGAGCTTCCTTAGCAGCTTGATCTCGACGTGGAGCCTCCTTCTTCTTGCGGTCAAAGAAGTAATCGAAGTTCTCACGGAACTCATCCCATACCTTCTGACTATAGCGAGCTGAGAGGTTGCCCAGCTGCTTCCATTCCTCCTGGAGTGCCTTGAACGCCGCAGCCGTTTCTTCCCAAGCGGTGCTTTCTCTGAGTGCCTTGGCACGCTCGATCAGGGCACGCTTCTTCTCGAGGAGCTCTTGCTCATGAGCCTGTAGCTCCTTGCTGAGCTCGCTACGACGACGGAAGAAAGCATCGATCCCGGCACGGAAGCGCAGATAGATCTCTTCGTTACTCTTGGCGGGGGCACGCCCGATCGTGCGCCACTCTTGCTGCCATTCCTTGATCTTCTCGACACCACGGGCGAAGGTGTTGCGACTCGTGAGGGCTGCATCCTCCAGAAGCTCTTCGACACGGAGACAGAGTCGCTCCTTAGCCTGGAGGTTCTCCTCTTCGCTAGCCTTCTTGCGGTCATGGAACTCTTGGTGACGCTTATGCTGTGCTGTGGATAGTTGCTTGAATTCGCTATTGATCTCTTGGCGGTACTCCTTATCCACTGGACCAAGCTCATGCCACTGTGCTGTGAGCTCTATGAGACGGCGGTGTGCCTGGATCGCGTCCTTGATGTCATCTAGGCTGCGAAGCTCAGCGAGGATCGCTTGCTTGGCTTCGAGGTTCTTCTTGAAGTCCAAGTGACGCAGATCATCGTTGATAGCCTTGAGGTCATAGAATTGATCACGGAGCTCGTAGTAGCGCTTGTTGAGCTGGGCTGCATCCTTAGGGTCAAGCTCGGTGATAGCATTCCACTCGTCGCGTAGGGCACTGAAGCGAGCATAGAGACTACCGAATTCAACGCCATCTTCGTTATTCTTGAAGATTTCCTCAAAGCGCTCAAGGATAGCTTCCTTCTTAGCCTTATTCTCTTGGTAAATCAGCTCGAGAGCCTCTTGACGCTTTTTATCCTGTGCCTTGAAGGTCGTTAGTAGGCCATCCAGACGAAGCTCTTGGACTTCGAAGGCTTCAATAAGCGCCTTGTCGCTGGTATCTAGGCGATCACGGCGACGGATGAACTGTACACGGATGGACTCGACGAGCTTCCGGTCGGGTAGCTCCTCTTGCTGTAGAAGCACAGCTAGGTGGTCTACCAGTTCCTGAGGGCTCATGCTCTGGTAGTCCGTCTGTCCAGTGAGCTGTTCTTGGGCGGTATCTGTAGCCACAGGGGCGACCTGGGCTGTATCAAGCGTAGCTTGTTCAGGAGTCTGTAGGGGTTCCATAGTCTGTCTCTTCTATTTAATATCAGTCGCTTTGCTCTGTGGAAGGCCTCTCGTTGTCGAGGTTTCTACCATGGCAAATTACTAGCTTTCTACAAAGCTACACATTTTTACGCCAAAGCACAAATAGGCGGAGCCTATGCGTCCGTTCGCTGTCCGATGCCTAGCTGTAAGCCTTATATAATAAGGTATAGAGCGTCTAATTGGCTCACTAAATTAGGTCGAAGAAGGTCACTCCTGAGGGGAGGCTCCAGTTACGTATATTGTGACTACCTAGTTACATATATTGTGGCGTTGGTGTTGGGTATATTGTGATCTCTCGGTTAGGTATATTTAGACGAAGTCCCTCCATTCAGTCTTGATGGAGGGTGCAGGCTGGATCGAGGAGATTGGGGAGAATAGCTCTCACTGAGTCTGATGGATAGGATCGAGCTTGGGAGAGGTTGGGGGGCGAGGTGCTTGGCTTTTTTGGCGTATCTTTGTGGTTCTGAAAGTAGCGCCTACGAGGCGCGGGTACTAAAGAATACTCTATGGCAGTCGAAATAAGACAGATCTCGGAGAAGGCAGACATGCGTAAGTTTGTCAAGTTCAATCTCCGACTTTATAGGGGGAATCCCTACCATGTGCCAGGGCTAATCGAGGATGAGCTCCTGACGCTCGATCCCACCCGTAACCCTGCATTCCAGTTCTGTGAAGCCGCCTACTTCCTCGCCTATCGTGATGGTAAGATCGTCGGCCGTATCGCTGGTATCATCAACCACCGAGCTAATGAGACGTGGAATCAGAATAACGTCCGTTTCGGCTTCGTCGACTTCATCAATGACAATGAGGTCGTCGATGCCCTCTTCAATGCAGTCACCACCTGGGGCAAAGCCCGAGGTAAGGAGATGATCCAGGGGCCTATGGGCTTCACCGACCTAGACCATGAGGGGATGCTCATCGAGGGCTTCGACCAGATCGGTACGATGGCTACCATATATAACTATGCCTACTATCCGAAGCAGATGGAGCGTATGGGCTTCGTAAAGGATCAGGACTGGAAGGAGTATAAGATCACGATCCCCGATGCTATCCCTGAGAAGCATCAGCGTATCGCTGAGATCGTACGTACAAAGTATGGTCTGAAGACGCTGAAGTTTAAGAACCAGCAGGAGATCCTCCCCTATGCGCATCGGATCTTCGATACGCTCAATCAGGCTTACTCCGTCCTCTATGGGGTCTCGGAGCTCTCCCGTGAGCAGATCGACTATTATGTGAAGATGTACATCCCCATGCTTCGCTATGACTTCGTCACGGTGATCGTACGTGAGGAGGATGACTTGGTTGTAGGATTTGGTATCACCCTGCCTAACCTAAGCCGTGCACTGCAGAAGGCTAAGGGAAGCCTCTTCCCCTTTGGGTGGGTGCACTTACTTAAGGCGCTCAAGATGAAGAACCCCGTCGTCGACCTCTATCTCATCGGGGTCATCCCTGAGTATCAGAATAAGGGGGTCAATGCTCTCCTCTTCGATGATCTTATCCCCGTCTTCCTAAAGAATGGCGTCAAGTATGCCGAGAGTAACCCCGAGCTGGAGACCAACGCTGCCGTCCAGATGCAGTGGAATTACTTCGAGCGTAAGCATCATAAGACCCGTCGCTCTTGGGTCAAAGCAATCTAAACCTGTATGTTAATCGAACTACTTAAGTCCAAGATACACCGTGTCACCGTCACGGAGGCGAACCTCTCCTATGTGGGGAGTATCACGATCGACCAAGACCTCATCGAGGCAGCGAACATCCTGCCTGGTGAGAAGGTACAGATCGTCAATAATAATAATGGAGCTCGCCTAGAGACCTACGTCATCGCTGGAGAGCGAGGCTCGGGAGTCATCTGCCTAAACGGCGCAGCTGCTCGCCTCGTACAGCCCGGTGATACGGTCATCATCATGGCCTATGCTTGGATGACCTATGAGGAGGCGCAGGGCTTCAAGCCTGCAGTGATCTTCCCTGATACTGCTACCAATAGACTTGTTTAAGAAGAAGAGATATGTTCGAAAATCTAAGCGAACGACTGGAGAGATCCTTTAAGATCCTCAAGGGTGAAGGTAAGATCACCGAACTCAATGTAGCCGAAACGCTCAAGGACGTCCGACGTGCCCTACTAGAAGCAGACGTTAACTACAATGTAGCTAAGAAGTTCACCGAAGATGTCAAGGAAAAGGCGCTGGGGCAGAATGTCCTTACGGCCGTCCGTCCTGGCGAACTGATGGTGAAGATCGTCCATGATGAGCTCGCCACCCTGATGGGAGGACAGACTGCTTCTCTCAATCTCTCTGGAGTGCCTGCGGTCATCCTGATGTCTGGTCTTCAGGGATCGGGTAAGACGACTTTCTCCGGTAAGCTGGCTAATCTCCTCAAGACAAAGCAGAATAAGAAGCCCTTCCTCGTAGCCTGTGATGTCTATCGCCCTGCCGCTATCGAGCAGCTTCGTGTCTTAGCTGAGCAGCTGAATGTCCCCGTTTACTTCGACCTCGAGAGTAAGGATCCCGTGAGCATTGCTCGCCGTGGTATCACCGAGGCTATGGGACAGGGCTGTGATGTCGTCATCATCGATACCGCTGGTCGTCTCGCTGTAGACGAAGAGATGATGCGTGAGATCCAGGCGATCAAGGAAAGCATTCGTCCTAGTGAGACGCTCTTCGTAGTCGACTCGATGACGGGGCAAGATGCGGTCAACACCGCTAAGGCCTTTAATGATCGTCTCGACTTCGACGGTGTCGTCTTGACCAAGCTAGATGGGGACACCCGCGGTGGGGCTGCACTCTCTATCCGTACGGTAGTTGATAAGCCGATCAAGTTCGTCGGTATGGGTGAGAAGATGGATGCCCTCGATGTCTTCCATCCTGAGCGTATGGCAGACCGTATCCTCGGTATGGGTGATATCGTCTCGCTGGTGGAGCGTGCTCAGCAGATCTATGATGAGCGTGAAGCCAAGCGCCTAGAGGAGCGAATCGCCAAGGATCAGTTTGACTTCAACGATTTCCTTGCCCAGATCCAGCAGATTAAGAAGATGGGTAACATCAAGGATCTAGCTGCTATGATCCCTGGCGTAGGTAAGGCGCTGAAGGATGTCGATATTAAGGATGATGCCTTCAAGAGCATCGAGGCGATCATCTACTCGATGACTCCCGAAGAGCGTCAGAAGCCTCATATTCTCGATGGCCATCGCCGTAAGCGTATCGCCCTCGGTAGTGGCACGACCGTGCAGGATGTGAACAAGCTCTTGACACAGTTCACTCAGACACGTAAGATGATGAAGACACTCCAGGGCTTCAAGGGCGGGAAGATGCCTAAGATGCCCAAGCTACCATTTATGGGTGGTAAGTCTCCCTTCTAGCTCTCACTCGTTGCACTAATATTCATGCACTCCACGAGAGTGCTTCCATACGATCATCCCTTGGATAATCATCCTGCACAGCTCGACTGTACGAGATCCTTATCCAAGGGATGATCTTTTCCTCCGCTTCCCCTTACATCACAAATACACTAGAGATTATGAAGCTATCGAAGTATCGACGTAGTACGCTCCTCTTGGCTGGATGTCTCAGCTTAGGGCTCGTGCTACAAGCGCAGACCAAGAAGCGTCTTATCGACGAAGTCAATCCCTTCATCGGGACGACGAACTATGGGACGACCAACCCTGGAGCTGTCCTGCCTAATGGGCTGATGAGCGTCACTCCCTTCAATGTCATGGGCTCCAAGGAATATAATAAGACGGATAAGGATGACCGCTGGTGGAGTACGCCCTACACGGCAGAGAATAAGTTCTTCACAGGCTTTAGCCATGTGAATCTGAGTGGCGTCGGTTGTCCAGAGCTAGGGAGTATCCTGATCTCGGCTTCTTCGGGAGAGCTCGATGTGGACTACAAGCACTATGGATCTCCTATGAGTCGAGAGTCTGCTAAGCCTGGTTACTACCGTACGACGCTTGATAAGTATCAGATCCAGGCTGAGGTGACGGCGACGCTACGCTCTGCCTTGGCGTCCTTTACCTTTGATAAGGGTGGGAAGAGCCATATCCTTGTGAACCTTGGTCAGGGCTTGACTAACGAGAGTGGTGCTACGGTACGCTTCCTCAATGACTCGACCATCGTGGGGAGCAAGCTCATGGGTACCTTCTGCTACAACCCGCAGGCCGTCTTCAATCAGTATTTCGCTATCCGTATCAGCCGTAGGGTTCCACAGGCTGGCTACTGGAAGATGCAGCCTACTATGCATGGTGTCGAGGCGGAGTGGGATAAGGATAATGGGAAGTATAAGCTCTATCCTACCTATCGTCGGGAGATGAGTGGCAATGATGTCGGTGTTTGGTTCTCCTTCGATACCAAGCCCGGTGAGAAGATCTATGTACAGACGGGTGTTTCCTTCGTCAGTGAGCAGAATGCGCTACTGAACCTCAATACGGAGCAGCCTACCCTAGATTTTGCTGCTACACGTGCTAAGGCCGAAGAGGCTTGGGAGAAGGCCCTCAGCGTGATCGAGGTCGAAGGGGGAACTCCCGAGGAGCGTACGGTCTTTTATACTTCACTCTATCACCTGCAGATCCACCCCAATATCCTCCAGGATGTCAATGGAGAGTATCCTCAGATGGGTTCGCTCAAGGTCGCTAAGACAAGCCATGACCGCTACACGGTCTATTCTCTCTGGGATACCTACCGCAATGTCCATCCTCTGCTCTCTCTGCTCTACCCACGTAAGCAGCTAGCGATGGTGCAGACTATGCTGGATATGTACAAGGAGAGCGGATGGCTTCCTAAGTGGGAGCTCTATGGTCAGGAGACCTTTACGATGGAGGGTGATCCTGCGATCATCGTGATCAACGATACGTGGCAGCGTGGCATCCGTGACTTCGATACCAAGCTCGCCTACGAGGCGATGCTACGAGGCGCGACGACCCCAGGTAAGGATAATAAGCTCCGCCCTGACTTTGATGACTATGCTTCTAGAGGATATGTCCCTCTGCGGGAGAAGTTCGATAACTCGGTCTCTCATGCTCTCGAGTACTACATCGCAGACTGGAACCTCAGTCAGTTTGCCTCAGCTTTAGGAAAGAAGAAGGATGCCCTGCTCTTTGCTCGCCGTGCGTCGGGCTACAAGCACTACTATGACAAGGAGAGCGGTCTCCTACGTCCGATCCTACCTGATGGTAAGTTCATCACACCTTTCCATCCCACACTTGGGAGAGACTTTGAGCCCAACCCAGGCTTCCATGAAGGCAACTCTTGGAACTATAGCTTCTATATCCCTCATGATATCTATGGGCTAGCGAAGCTCATGGGAGGAGAGCGCAAGTTCGTCGATAAGCTCCAGAGCGTCTTTGATAAGGATAACTATGATCCTGCCAATGAGCCTGACATCGCTTACCCCTACCTCTTCACCTATTTCCCTAAGGAGGCTTGGCGTACGCAGCGTCTGACTCGTGAGCTACTCCCTAAGCTCTATCATAATACGACGGGTGGGATCCCAGGGAATGACGATACCGGCGCTATGAGCGCTTGGGCGATCTACACGATGCTTGGTTTCTATCCTGACTGCCCAGGTTCGACGAGCTATGCCCTGACGACGCCTACTTTTGATCGTGTGACGATCCATCTTGATAAGAAGTATTACAGCCAGCCAACGCTCGTGATCGAGAAGAAGGCAGCACCTCAGGGAGGTAGCGAAAAGGGAGCTTACTTCCGATCCTTTGAGCTAGGTAACAAGCTCTATAAGAACGTTTATCGACTTGATCATAAGGCGATGACGGAGGGTGGGAAGCTGACCTTCTTCACAGAGGATAAGGCACACTAGCCCTCTCGTGAAGGAGCGACGAAGCGATGAAAGCTGTAAGTCCTACAGGATAAAAGGGTTTCCGAAGGTATTGCATAATCAAAAAAAACTGTACATTTGGGCTAGAAACCTGTGCAGCTACAGCTTTTAGGTCTCGCTTCTAGCACCTACTGCTTAGAGCTCCATAGCTACATTGTAGAACTCATAATAATTAACGCTTATGAACAAGACTGATTTCATCGCACGCGTAGCAGAGAAGGCTAACCTCTCTAAGACGGATGCTCGTGCAGCTGTAGACGCCTTCGCAGAAGTCGTCGGTGAGGAACTGAAGAAGGGTGAGAAGGTCACCCTCCTTGGCTTCGGTACTTTCTCTGTCAATAAGAAGCCTGCTCGTCAGGGGATCAACCCTCAGACGAAGGCTAAGATCAAGATCCCCGCTCGCAAGGCTGTGAAGTTCAAGGCTGGTGCAGCTCTTGATCTCAAGATCAAGTAAGCACGATCTCTGATCAATAGACTTAACGAGGCTACTTCGCCCTTAGGGGTGGGGTAGCCTTTGTCTTTGGTGTTATGCTCAAACATACGTTGGATCAAGGCGCTGGACGCCTATGTCTCGTCGATGAAGAGACGTCTCAAGAGAAGGGATTTCTAAGCTATGAAGTTAGCCCTATGGGTGTCGCCGATGCCCAGCATACGGTCGTGAGGCCGGAGTATCGGGGGCAAGGAGTAGCCGAGGAGCTTGCTAAGGCCTTCTTTGTCCTAGCCCAAGAGCATGGATGGCAGGTGCGTCCTTCCTGCTCCTATGTGGCTCGCTATATGGATCGGCATCCGGAGCTGGAGGGACTGCGAGAGTAGCCTCCGTAGCGGGGGTAAGTGTCTTTTGCTGTACCTTTGCAGCCGATCAATCTACCGAAGAGCCTTGTCTGCGTGCCTAATGTCCTTTCTACTTAGTTACCCAGACAAGCCTCTTCGCTTACATCTATCTATTTCTTCTCTATGACTACCGCCTTCCTCTGGCTCATCGGCCTTGTCGCCCTGACACTGGGGACGATGATGCTGAGTAACCGTCTCAAAATTGCCTATCCCATTGCCTTGGTGGTCGTTGGGCTATTGGTTTGTTTCATCCCAGGTACACCGAGGATCCATCTAAACCCCGAGGTTATCTTTGTGCTCTTCTTACCTCCGCTGCTCTATGAGTCGGGCTGGGCGGTGTCATGGAAGGAGCTTTGGAAGTGGCGACGCATTGTCGGGAGCTTTGCCTTCCTCGTGGTTTTCTTCTCGGCGGCAGCCGTTGCTTGCCTGGCCAACCTGGTTTTCCCAGGCTTCTCGCTGGCTTTGGGCTTCCTATTGGGTGGGGTTGTCTCTTCGCCCGATGCTGTGAGTACGGCAGCGATCCTACGTTTTGTGAAGGTACCGAAGCGCTTGGCTTCCATTCTCGAGGGGGAAAGCCTGCTGAATGATGCCTCTTCGCTGATCATTTTCCGCTTCGCTGCGATTACGGTCACTACGGGTCAGTTCGTCTTCTACCAAGCTGCAGGCCAATTTCTCTGGATGGTCATCGGTGGAGTGGGGATCGGTGTACTCTTTGGCTACCTAGCTCTAAAGCTCCACAGACATCTGCCGATGGACTCGAATACTAACGTTATCCTGACGCTGGTCGCTCCCTACATGATGTATATCGTAGCCGAGCTGCTCGGAGCGTCGGGGGTCATGGCGGGCGTCTGTGGAGGTCTCTATACGGCATCGCATAGGCTTACGATCTTTGGGGCGGAGATTCGAGTGCGGGGCAAATATGTTTGGGATAGCCTAGTCTTTATGCTCAACGGGATGACCTTTATCTTGGTCGGGCTGGAGCTTCCCGATATTCTCGATGGGATACGTGCCGAGGGGGTAAGTCTTATGGAGGCCACTTGGTATGGGCTGATCACTACGGGGGCACTCATCATCGTTCGCTTCATCTCCGTCTTTGGTGCGATCGTGGTAACGCAGATCATGAAGCACTTTATCACCGTCGCTGACGAGAATATCCCCGACTGGCGGATCCCATTGCTCTTGGGTTGGGCGGGGATGCGTGGAGCAGTCTCGCTGGCAGCAGCGCTCTCTATCCCCTTGATGGCAGGGGATACCCCCTTCCCGCATCGTAGCTTGATCATCTACATGACTTTCGTCGTGATCTTTTTCACCCTCGTTGTCCAGGGCCTTTCCCTACCGATCTTGGTCAAAAGGCTAAGGCCGGAAGATCCGGGGGACTACATTAGCGACGAAGAGACCGAGAAGCTCCTCCAGACTGAGCTAGCTCGCACGGCGCTATCCTATGTGAAGAAGCACTATCCAGAAGCCTACGAAGAGAGCCCTGCACTACGTCATCAGGTCAAGCAGTGGCGTGTAACGCTAGAGACCGAAGCCTCCCCGATGACCTCCGATTATCTCAAGATCTATCTCGAGGTGCTCGAGCACCAGCGAACGGCTCTCTTGGCGCTGAATAAGCGACCCGATATCAATGAAGAAGTCATACGTCGCTACTTCCTCCAGCTGGACCTTGAGGAGACGAAGTGGAACTAGTCTGTCGGGATCGAGCAAGTAGTCGATGCGGACTGCCAGTGTTTGGACTGGAAAAGCTCTAGGTTAGCTTGTAGAAAGGTCTACCTCTGTATAGGAAGAGGTAGACCTTTCTCGGAGGATCGCTTGAGCTTCCCAATGCCATCGAAGGGCGAAGGCTTCTCTGATCGTCCTAGTAGCGTATTAGGTGCTTAAGAGGGAATAAAGGTTGAAGTAGGGGAGTGCTTCTTCCCTGAAATAGCTTAGTTGATAGGAGGGAATGTGGTTTGCATGGGTGCGCTTAATAGTTTATCTTTGTGCGAGCAAAGGGTTAAGGTTTTCTCCTTAGTCTTTCGACCTTCGGAGAGATGGCAGAGTGGTCGAATGTGGCGGTCTCGAAATCCGTTGTACCGTAAGGTACCGGGGGTTCGAATCCCTCTCTCTCCGCAATAAAGGGTGTAAATCAATGTATTACGTGATTTGCACCCTTTTCTACACCCGGAAATATCTATAGCCTATAAGACGATAAACGAGCCCTTGGAGCTTCCTAATGGAGCCCAAAGGGCTCGGCTTGTTTTCCCACATTCTCCTAATACATCCTCCCCTTTCCCTGGCTATTCGGGCGTGCTCATTTCGCCTATACATTTGCAGTGTCAGAGCCGTTCAAGACGACACTTGAAGACTCATAAAGACACATTCAACTAGATTGACACCGCAATGTATAAGCAACTATGACACTACACGAACTCCTCGAAAAGCCCGTATGGCAGATGAAGGGTGAAGAACTACTCTTCCTCATCCAACAGAAAGTAATGCAACCAGAGGGAGCAGAATCCGAGATGTCTTCCGCCAAAGAAGAAAGACACTTCGTTTACGGGCTATCTGGGCTTGCCCGGCTTTTTGGGTGTAGCCTCCCCACAGCCAATCGCATCAAGCAGAGTGGAAAGATCGATCGGGCTATCATGCAAGTCGGACGAAAGATCATCGTCAACGCAGACCTCGCCCTTAAGCTCGCTGGACGCAAATCAGGAGGGCACAGATGAACGCTTTCACCCATTCCTGTGATCCATCACTCGATATGGAGGAAGTATGGAAACGCTCGCTCATCCGAGTCACAGACGAATTCACCCTCCCTCCCGTAGTGCTCCGTGTGGATGATGCAATCATTGGCACGCTCGGGAACTTCAGCGTCTCTACAGGCAAAGCCAAGGCTAAGAAGACATTCAACGTCTGTGCGCTGGTGGCGGCAGCCCTCATCAATGGCCAGGTGCTAGAATATCGAGCGACCTTTCCTGAGACCAAGCGCCACATTCTCTACTTCGACACCGAACAAAGCCCATATCATTGCCAGCTTGTCATGCAGCGCATCTTACACTTGGCTGGACTTCCTCTTGATCGTGAGCCCGAACATTTACACTTCAGCCACTTGAGAGCCATCGCTGAGCCCGAGATCCGTAGGGCCATCATTCGCTACGCCATCTACCACACCCCTGATGTAGGGCTCGTCATCATTGATGGCATCCGTGATCTTATGCATGACATCAACAGCTCCACTGAAGCTACCAAGCTCGTCGGAGACCTAATGCAATGGACAGGCGAGCAGAACATCCATATCCAGACGGTCCTTCATCTCAACAAAGGCGACGACAATGCACGTGGGCACATTGGCACTGAGCGAAACAACAAAGCCGAAAGCGTGCTACTTATTGCAAGAGATAATGCTGACGCTGATAGAAGCATCGTATCCCCCGCAATTATTCGTTCAAAGGCTTTTCAGCCATTCGCCTTCAGATTATCAGAAGACGAAGGCATCTGCTTACCAAAGCTGGACAGCCACTATACCGAATTAGGATATGGCGATCTACTTGCTCAGCTTAGCTCTACTCTACTGTGGCTAGTCATACCTACCGCCAGACGAAGCTCAAAGAGCTCCTTCGCTTTCTCCTCCACAAAGGAATGATTGTCAAAGAGGCGAGAGGACGCTATCGCTTCAACTCTGACCGGCACCACTAAGTACCAGGATTGGTCGGTCGGACGCAGGCTATATATACCTGACCATCCGACCAACCATAAATATAGAATGGTCGGACGGAAGGGGTGCCTATAGTAAACGTCCGACCGACCAAAGAAGAACCGCCAAAGAAAAAACAGCATGCATCTACACGACATCAAGCAAATCCCCATCGTGGACTACTTAGCACAAGCTGGCTTTGAAGCAAAGCTCATCAAGGGCGTGAACTATTGGTACTGCTCCCCTTTACGCTCAGAGCTCACTCCTTCGTTTAAAGTCAATGCAGAGCGCAACCAATGGTATGACTTCGGCACAGGAGACCACGGAGACGTCATAGACCTCGTTTGCGCTCTCCAGCATTGCTCCACAGCAGATGCAATGAGACGGCTATCTGCACTGAAGGGAGTACGGCTAGCATCATCTTTTTCTTTTGGAGGAACAACTACCCTAAGGTCACAAGCTCCCTCAATGGAGCTCATCAGCGTACAAGCCGTGAAGCACCCCAAGCTCTTGCTCTACCTCGCCTAAAGATGGCTACATCAGCTTACTCTCTTAACTAGAACTTTACCTAGAGGAGTAAGCAAATAGAGTTCTTCTTCATTTGCTCTCCCTGCTTTCAAACTCATACCCTCGCTTTGTTCCTACGCTATGATCGAGGGCTTTCTCGACAGGGACGAGGCGACTGGATCAGGCTACAAAACTGCGTCCTAATTACCTGTGAAATAAAAGCTATATAGCTTTCGGGGCATTCCTATATAGGATTGAGTTGGTTACTATATAGCTTTCATCTCATTACTATATAGCTTTCAAGTGATTCCTATATAGGATTGAGTCGATTACTATATAGCTTTTACCCTATTACTATATAGCTTTTGGAATAATGCCAATTCGCTACAAGTCTTATGATGAGAAAGATTGACCTGGCAAGTAAGGACTTCATCAACAAATCCCGTTCCTCAGCACCTCGATCATCCGAGGCCAATGTCGAGATCTAGATTAATTAATTTCTCGAGATCTCGATGTCTCAAGTTTAAGTTTACTCGAGCGCTAAAGAAATAGAGTGATCGGTAGAGACTATGAAGCATCCCTTCTTGATACTGGCAAGGTGTGTCTTTGTCCCACAAATTGCTATTTGTATCACAAAGATCCTTACCCCAACAGGGGGATCAATTAAAGCAGTTCTCCCAGCAAATAATCACCCTTGAGCAACAAGCCATCAGCCTAACGCTAGACTACCGGAAGCGATGACTGCTGAGATATCAAGCTCGGCAAATCTAGCTGGATTCCTTGGGTACAATTTAAAAAAGGTTGATGCTGGAGGAGCGAGCGTTCTCCTTGCTGAAGGCTTATATGAGAACCCTGGCGCTGCCTATACCCTGCTTGAAGTCTTATCTGATATGCAGGCGCTCATCCCCTCACAATATCGCACGATATAAAGGTCAAGGTCGAGAGCTTTGCATAGCAGTGCTCACACCTGCTTCAATGATGAGGGATACTTACTCAAACAAGGCATCCCACCTAATACTCGGACTTTGCCGAAGGATTCGGGAAGCAAAATAACTAGCCCCCGATGCTATGCTGTGAGCATAGCATCGGGGGCTCTGTTGCTTAAGTCTCAACGAAGCTTATACTCCTCTATCTCCACCGCTATCAAGGCTGCCCAAGCGTCTCGGCCTTGGGCAAGCCTTCCTCCTGAAAGCCTCTCCGCATGAGAGGTAAAGCTACCAGCTCTAAGACGTATACGTTTTACTTGCAAGACGTATACCTTTCGATCGGCAAGACTATACGTCTAGCGATTCCACCGTAGAAGTTACCCTTTCCCAACGAAAAATAGGCCTTCTCCCCAAGTAACTTTTGCCCCTTTCCTCCTTAGGAGAGCATTACGCAAGCCCACCTCATTACAGCTTCGACCTTCCACCTTCAAACTTCTCAGCCTAAAGCCGCCATTTTTTAAGGAAGAAAGAGGGAGAAGTGAATAGGTGGGCTTGCGCAATGATATCAAAAGGCAGAATGCCGGAAACGTTAGGAACAAACATTTCCGGCACCAAGCCTTTTTACGATAAAACTAGATTAGGACTTTTGCCCTATTGCTATTTGGTAGCCGGAAACCATCTTCGTGTGTTATTGGCAATCCTTACTAACATCAACATCACCGGAACTTCGACCAGCACGCCCACCACTGTAGCCAGTGCTGCACCAGATTGCAACCCAAAAAGAGAAATAGCCACAGCAACTGACAATTCAAAGAAATTACTTGCCCCAATCATTCCGGCAGGTGCGGCAACATCATGGGGTAATTTCCACCATTTCGCCCAACCGTAAGCAACGAAGAATATCAGAACCGTTTGCAACACAAGCGGAACTGCAATCAATAAGATATGCAGGGGGTTGTTCAGTATCGTTTCTCCTTGAAATGAAAATAGGATAATAAGTGTTAATAGCAATCCACCTACTGTGTAGTTATTAAATTTCTTGACAAATACGTTGTTGAAATACTCCACACCTTTGCGGTGGATAACCACTATTCGGGTAATGACCCCGGCAGCAAGTGGTATCACAACAAACAGCACCACGGATAGCAACAGAGTGTCCCACGGGATAGATACGCCGCCAACGCCCAGCAAGAAAGCTACGATAGGGGCATACGCTACCAATATGATTAAATCGTTCACTGCTACTTGTACCAGTGTATAAGCGGCATCGCCTTTAGTAAGGTAACTCCACACGAACACCATTGCTGTACAAGGTGCAGCCCCCA
>ERZ773010.37-NODE-37-length-103153-cov-14.665774_pt1 | contig 103153 bp, 67 predicted proteins | sample MGYA00580842_ERZ773010 | MGnify/ENA primary metagenome ERZ773010 (study PRJEB29015, sample SAMEA2737982) | human oral metagenome | biome: human oral; feature: human-associated habitat; material: dental | place: China | collected 2107 ... | reverse complement strand
CTTGGTTTTGCCGGTGCCCGTGGCCCCGGCGACGAGCCCGTGCCGGTTGAACATCCCCAGCGGAATGCGGATGGGAGCCTCGACCACCGGGCTCCCCTCGTCGAGGAGCACACCGAGCTGCACCGCGTCACCGTCGAATCCGTAGCCTGCCTGAATCGTCGCAACCAGTTCTTCACTCACGCCCCTAGCCTGCCATGCCGCTCCCCCAAACGCAGCGGACAACACCTCCCGGCACGGCCTGGATATGCATTAATGCGCGCGAGGAACTATCCGACACCGGAAATGGCTAGACTGACCGCGTGATCTTCAAGCGTGTCGGTGATTCCCGCCCCTACCCGGACCACGGCTACGTCCAGAAGCAGTGGGCCGCCATCGCTCCGCATCAGGTACGGCTGGATGAGCTGGTCACGACGAAGCGCACTCTCGACCTTGAGGCCCTCCTGGAGGAGGACTCCACTTTCTACGGCGACCTGTTCGCGCACGTGGTGTCCTGGCACGGTGACCTATACCTAGAGGACGGCCTCCACCGCGCCCTGCGGGCGGCCCTACAACAACGCCAGACGATGCACGCCCGCGTGCTGGAACTCTCGTGAGAATCTGAGACAGTGCGTATCTTCCGACTCCTCGCCACTCCGGTCATACTGATCGGGCTGCTGATCTTCCTGCTCTGGGGCGCGAGCTGGGGCTGGAGCGCCATGACGGCCCCCTTCCCCGGCCCGCCCCCGACGCCGTGCGTATCGCAGAAACTGGGGTCGGTCACTCCGAAGGACGTCACAGTCCGGGTCTTCAACGGCGGCTCCACCGACGGCCTGGGGTCGACGGTGAGCCAGGCGCTGAAGACGGCAGGCTTCGAGGTCAGCAAGACCAAGAACACCGAGGAGCAGATCACCAAGACGATCATCCGCGCCGGCTCGAACAACGCCGAGGCGGCAAAACTGGTGGCCAGCTACCTGGTGGAGCCGACCATGGAGACCGACTCCCGCGTCGACGGCACCGTCGATGTGCTGATCGGCTCCAAAAACGACTTCCAGGGCATGTCGGAGTCCGGGCTGTCAGAGGTCCCCGTCGAGTCCGGGACCATCTGCCTGGCCCCCAGCCCCTCACCGTCGATGTGAAAATGCTTGTGAGAATGGGTTTGCCGCCGTCTGGGACGACCCCGTTCTCCGATGCGCGCCGTCCAGCCGTGACGGGGAATGTGAAATTCACAGCGAGGAACATATAGTGCGCCGGGAAGAAGTCGAATAACATCACCCCCCGTGCGCGATATTCCCGAAGCGGGCTCCGAGGACGCGGAGCACCAGAACATCGAGGTCTGGAATGACCTCGTCTCACCCAAAGACCTTGTGATCTCCCTGCTGGTGGCGGTGGTGTGCGCCGTCGCGGCGGTGCTGCTGTCGTTGGCCGTCGGCGGGCAGACCCTCTTCTGGGGGCTGGGAGCCTCGGTCGTCGGCTTCACCGTGAACTGCTTCCTCGTGACCCCCAAACGCGAGGTCAGCATCGTCGACGGCGCCGACTCCGCCGCCGGTGAGTACGCCACTCAAGGCGGTGCCCAGTGACCCCGGACCTCATTGTCATGATGCTGGCAGCGGTGCTCGGCGCCGTCGTCCTCTACACCTTCATTGGCTTCATCCCCGGCACCGACGAGACGAGCGTGCTGGCGCCCGTCACCCTCGCCATTGTGTTGGCCGGGGCGCCGCCGCAGGTGGTGCTCGCGTTCTTCATCTCCGCAATCGTCACGCTCAACCTGATGAACGGCATCCCGACGGCGCTGGTCGGCCTGCCGGGCGGGGTGATGTCGGCTCCGCTGATGGAGCACTCCCTGTTCCTGCGCGGCAAGGGCCTGGCCTCGGACACGATCCGGAAGATGGCCGTCGGCTCCACCATCGGAACCGTGGTCTCCATTCCCCTGAGCTTCGCCCTGGCGGGGCTGCTCGCGCCCCTCGCCGGCCCGATCAAGGCCCAGACCAACATCATCCTCGCGGCCGGCGCGGTGCTCCTGGCGCTGCTCGGCAAGAATCGGATCCTCGCGCTCATCTCGATCATCCCGATGGCGATCCTGTTCCAGGCGCTGCCCGCGCTTTATCACGCGACCGGGATCATCCCCGCCGAGAAGAAGGTGAGCATCTCCTTCTTCCTGGGGATCACGGTGGGTCCCATGCTCATCACCCTCCTGGAGCTGCTCAACGCCAAGCGCCGCGAGGCCCTCCCCCATGGCGGGCACACCAAGACGACGCTGCTACGCTCCGGTTTCGAGTCCCACCAGCTGATGCCGGGCCGCCTGATCACCCAGTCCGAGGGCTGGTGGAGCGCCGGCATGGCGGCTGCATCCACGCCCCTGTTCGTGCTCAGCCCCGTCGGCCTGACCTTCCTGCTGGGCGAGGCGTCTGTCGCGCGTCACAAGGAGGACCACGTCCAACGCTCCCAGCGCGCGGTCACCGTGATGAGCGCGCTGACGCACTCCACCTATCTCGCCGGCGTGATCATCCCGCTGGTCGCGCTGGGCATCCCCATCTCGGGGGTCTCTGCCGGCCCCGCGGGGCCGCTGTTCAACGCGCCCCCCGTCTACAGCCTGGAGAACAACCTGCACCACCTGCTGCAGCTGCCCGAGTTCATCCTGGCCGTGACCGTGGGCACGCTGATCTCCGTCGTGATCACCTACGTGATCGCCGTGCGCTGGTCGTCGCAGATCACCTACTTCGTGATGCGGCGCATCCCACACGAGGCGGTGCTCGCGCTGTTCACGGCCTTCATCCTGCTGCTGGCCTACATCGACGCAGGCATCCCGAACATCTTCGGGGTGCTGCTCATCGGCGTGGTGTGCGGGACGCTCAACCGGCTAGGGGTCAACTACGGCGTGCAGTTCATGACGCTCTACGCCGCCCCCGGCATCGTCGCGGCGCTCGCGGCCCTGTCCTGACGTGCTCAGCCCGCTGACCGGCGGGCGAGCTGTCCGAGGTCCACGCCGAGCAGGCGCGCCTGCTCGGCGGTGCGGCCCGTCACCAGGACGTCCGTATGGCGCAGCTGCTCGACGCTAGCCGCGCCCAGCAAGGTCATCAGGGTGCGCACGTGCTCAGTCCACGAGCGCAGCTCCCGCCGGAGCGTGTCGGCCCCGTCAGCCACCAGGGTGCGCAGGAAATGCCCTGAGACGCCGACGGCCCGGGCACCCAGCGCGAGCGCCCGCACGACGTCGAGGGGGGTGCGTACCCCGCCGGAGGCGAGCACCGGCAGACCGACGGGGTCGTCGCCACTCAGCGACTCCAGGAGGCACAGCATCGCCGACTGCCCCCACCCGGTCAGGTAGGAGTAGTCGCGGTGGGGGCGCCGCTCGTTCTCGATGGCGATGAAGTCGGTGCCGCCGGCCCCGGCCACGTCGACGGCGTCGACGCCAGCCTGCGTGAGGGTCGTGATCGTGCGGCGCGACAGCCCGAACCCGACTTCCTTGACCACCACCGGGACGGGCACCGCGTCAGCGATGGCGGCGATGCGCCCGGCCCAGTCGCGGAAGTCGCGGTCGCCCTCCGGCATGATCAGCTCCTGCGCGACGTTGAGGTGGACTTGCAGGGCATCGGCCTGCAGCATCTCGACGGCGCGCAACGCCTGCTCCCCGGTGACGGTCGGGCCGACGTTGGCGAGCACGAAGGCGTCGGGGGCCTCGCGGCGGATGACCTGGAAGCCGTCGGCGCGCTCCGGCTCCCGCAGGGCGATGTGCTGCGACCCGCAGGCGATAGCGACGCCCGCCTCGGCGGCCGCCCTGGCCAGGCCGGCGTTGACCTGGGCCGTGGCCTGCGTCCCCCCAGTCATCGCGTTGATGTAGAACGGCACCTGCCAGCGCACCCCGCACACCGTCGTACCGGTGTCGGCGACCCCGGTTGCGGTGCCTGGAAGGGCGTGGTGCATGAAGGACACATCGTCGAAGGCGTTGGGCTGCTCCTGGCCGTGCAGGCGCACCGCCAGGTCGAGGTGCTCATCCTTGCGCACGGCGCGCTCCGACGCGGTGGGCTCGAAGCTCATGGGGTGGCCTCGCCGTGCGAGTAGACCGACAGGTCCAGAGGCTGGATGCCCGCCGACTCCCAGGACGCGCACATGGCGGCCACGTCCGTCTCGGGCAGGCACAGGGCGATGCCGCAGTCCCCGCCACCGGCGCCGGAGCTCTTGGCCATTGCCCCGCACTGACGGGCGATCTCCACGAGCCGCCGCAGCTGAGGGGTCTCGATGACGATCCCGCTCGTGCGGCTGAGATCTGACAGCAGCCGCCGGTTCTCCTCGATCTGACGTCCGATCTCCTGGGCGTCGTCGCCCTCCAGAGCCTGGATCAGCGCGCTCAGGCAGCTTTCGCTGCCCCGCAGGAACGCGGCGTAGGCGGCGTCGTGGGATCCGCGGGTGTGGGCCTGGACGCCCGCCACCAGCCGCGGGGTGGACGCGGGAGCCCCGGTCCAGCCCACGCGCAGGTTCAGGTCCGGCGACGGCAGGCGGCGGATGCTCAGGTAGGGCCAGTCCATCCGCACCAGCTCCCCGACGCTCGTGTGAGCGCGCAGCTGGTGCAGCCACCAGCGGTCGGGTGAGGTGTAGCTGACCCATCCGGTGAAGGCGCTGGCCGCGATGTCACCGCCGGAGCCGATGGGCTGCACAGCCTCGCTGGCCAGCAGCGCCAGCTTGTACACAGCCAGGTCGTCGAGGGGCAAGTTGTAGAACCTCGCCACAGCACGCACCGTGGCTACGGTCACCGCCGACGAGGACCCCAAGCCGAGTTTGCGCCCGCTGCCGTCGTCCAGCTCACTGGAGACGTCCAGGTCGAAGAACCGCAGCGGACCACCCGCCTCGCGCACCAGCTGCTCAACGAGACGGATCGCCGAGACCACGTAGTCGTCGAACTGCTCCTCGACCTCCACCATGCCGTCCTCCGGACGCCGGTACCAGGCTAGGGAGCGGGTCTCGTACAGGGCGGAGCTGATGCGGCCGGCGTGCTCAGCGGGTGTGATGCGCACGGTGATGAACCGGTCGACCGCGACCAGCACCGCCCGGTGACCGGGCTCGACGACGGCGTACTCCCCGGCGATGTAGAGCTTCCCGGGCGCGCTCTGCGAGATCACGAGACGGCCTCCCCGCTGCGCACCCCGGCACCCGGGTGGCGGAGCGACACCGCCGCACCGGGGACGCGCTCCCGCAGGGCGGCGGCGACCTGCTCCGCGCTGCTGCCCTGGGTGAGGACCTTCACGTTCGGCCCGGCGTCGATGGTCGCCCAGGCGGGAAGGCCCTCGTCGCGCAGGGCCCGGACGGTGTGCAGCACCTCGACCGTGCGGGGCAGCCAGTACATGATGCCGGGACGGGAGGTGAGCATCGCGGCGTGCATCCCCAGGGCGTTGGCCTCGACGACCTCACCGAGACGCGGCAGGTCGCCGGAGCGCACCGCCGCCAGCGCCACGCTCAGGTCCTGGCGGCTGGAGGCGACCCAGGCGGGGTAGAGCGGCGAGGTGCGCATGGTCTCGCGCATGGCCTGCGTGCTGCCGATGGTCTTGTGCCGCCCGGAGACCACGACCACGACCATCGCCAGGTCCAGGGCGGTCTCGACGGGCTCCGCGTAGGAGCTCTCGTCGTCGGTGCCGGCGTTCCACAGCACCAGCCCGCCGAAGATGGAACGCGCCGCCGAGCCGGAGCCGCGGCGGGCCAGCCGGGAGAGCGCCCGGTCGTCGAGGTCCAGGCCAGCCGCGCGTGAGGCAGCGGCGGCGAGCGCGGCGAAACCGGCGGCAGAGCTCGCTAGGCCGGCGGCGAGCGGCACCGTGCTGGCGGAGGTGACGCTCGCCTTCGCGCTCTGGCCCGCCACGCCGCGGACGAGGTCGAGGAAGCGGCTCACCCGGGCCAGCTCGGTCCCGCTGGGGGACGAGCCGTTGATGGTCACCGCGTCCTCGCCTGCGGAGCCGCCGTCGAAACAGACCGTGGTGGTCGTCCAGGTGTCGTCGAGGGTGAGGGACAGGCTTGAGGTGGTGGGGATGGTCAGCGACTCGTCCGCCTTGCCCCAGTACTTGATCAGGGCGATGTTGGTGTTGGCGCTGGCTGTTGCGGTGGGTGTCACTCAGTTACCTCGCTGATACGCATCTGGTAGGTCCATGTGGCGGGTGAGCCCGCAGCCAGGAGGGCGGCGCGGATGCGGTCTGCCGTTCCGGCGCTGTCCGCCAGCGCGATCATGCAGCCGCCAAGTCCTCCGCCGGTGAGCTTGGCGCCCAGCGCCCCGGCCTGGCGGGCGGCGTCGGTGAGCCGGTCGAGGACCGGCAGGCTCAGGCCGAGTTCCCGCAGCACCGCATGCCCCTGGTTCATTGCGGTCCCGAGCGCGGGGGCGTCGCCGTCGCGCAGTGCTGTGATCGCCGTCTGCGTGAGCGCGCCGAGAGTGTCGATGAGCGGGCCGATGGCCGCGGTGTCGGCCTCGTAGCGCTGGCGCAGTCCGCCGACGGCCTCCCGGGTGCTGCCGTGGACTCCCGAGTCGGCGATGACGAGGTGCGCACGGCCGATGCGCTGGCTGAGGAACCGCATCTCACCGCGCTGGAACCGTATCGGCGAAGGGGAGCTGGTGGCTGCCGCATCCAGCCCGGATGGTCTCCCGTGCGCGACCTGCTCGGCCAGCTGCGTGAGCGCGAACAGCTCATCAGCGGAGGCGGCGCGCTGGCAGGCGTCCAGGACCGCGCGGATGACCGCCCCCGCTGCCGCGGCCGACGATCCCAGCCCGCGCTCGTGGGGGAAGTCGCTGTGGGTGGTGATCTCAAAGCACTGACCGGGACACCCCGCGAACTCCCGGGCTGCGTCGAACGCGCGCACGACGCACGCGAAGTGTGATCCACTCTCGTCCATGGGGCCGTGGTAGCCGAGGCTGTTCAGCGTCGAGGGGCCGGAGACGGGGGTGGCGGTCGCCTGCATCTGCAGGTCGTGGAGCGGGATGGCGACAGCTGGGTGCCCATATACGACGGAGTGCTCGCCCAGCAGGATGGCCTTCGCCCAGGTGCGGCCCTGCCCCTTGCGAATGGGGGAATCTGTCATGTCTTTCCTTGCCTGTGGCCGGGAAGCGCGGGGATGGCGGCCTGGACTGGGTGAGGCAATGCCTGGTGCGCCATGTCGCTTTCCAGCGCGCGGTGGTGCTGCGACCCCCGTCGCATTAACGTTTGCTCATGCGCGGATAGTTCCCTACAACTGATAATTCTCAGGCTCGGCTATGGGGCGTGATTGAGCGTATCGGTCTGGTCTGCGCAGCCGCAAGCCTTGTTCAGCCCCTGGCTATGGGTAACGTGGTGGCTGCCCCCATCTCCCTAACAGAGAGAGCACCTCGCATGCCAGACTATGAGAGCGATTTCATCGAGCGCCCCTGCCAGTCGGCTCCCGGCACGATCCGCCTGCCCTACCGGCGCTACCGGGGCACCGGGACCGCACGCGGCACCTGCTTCTTCCTCGGCGGCGGGCCGGGGATGAGCAACCTCAGCTTCAGGCCTCCCGAGGCCTGGCTCGACCTCATGGACGTCGTCGTGCTGGAGTATCGCGGAGTGGGCAAGTCGGCACCGGTCCTGCGGTCCCCTCACTTCACTAAAGCGGTCCTTAAGCCTGTGAAGAGACTGAGCCTGGCCGGTTCCGCCGCCGTCGCCGACGACCTGGTGCGAGGTTTCGCGGACCTGAGGTCGCAGGGGGTGGTGTTCGACGACTTCGGCTTGACGAGCATGGCCGACGACCTGGAGGCGCTCCGCCAGCAGCTCGGCCTGGGACCGGTGCTGCTCGTCGCCCACAGTTTTGGGACCCGGGTGGCGCAGGTGATGCAGACCCGTCACCGCGCCTCGGTGCAGGGTTCTCTGCTCCTCGGGTCGAACACCGCCCCGGGGCTGATCTGGTTTCCCGACGAGATCCAGGCGGTGTGGCGGCGGTGGCTGAGCACGCAGGAGGCCGAGAACACGATCGGGGCGGAGGTCGCCGCCAGGCTGCTGGACGGCTGGACCCGGCGGGGCCGTTGGAGCGCGTCGGACTCCCGGGCTCTGGTAACGGCCTTCTTCATAGCCTTTTCTGGCCAAAGCGCCCGGCAGCGTGTCCTGCGCACCATGCTCGCGGCGCAGCGCGGCCCGAGTGCCGCCTGGTGGCTCATGGCCCGGCTGTACTCGCCGGTGATGCGGATGATCTTCAGCTGGCCGGCCTTCTTCGTGACAGGTTATGTCGTCGACGGGGATCCCACCGCCGTCGCCCGTGCGGACACCCAAGGGGGAGCGGCCATGTTCCAGAGCCCGTCGTCGCTGCTGTTCAGCGGCCTCGACGGCTTCTTCGAGGCGGGCGGCCGCCGCGAGGAGGTCGCTGCCATCGACTACGCCAATACCCTGCTGGTCTCTGGGGAGTTCGACACGTCCACGCCCATAGAACGCTGGCCCGCCGAGGTGCCGGAACGCCACAAGGTCGTGCTGCCCGGCGTCGGGCACACTGACTCACTGGCCGCCGCGCGGGACACCGGCGCCAGCTGGCTGCGGCACCTCATGGAGCTGCCGCCCGTCGCGGGGTAGTGGACCGGCGTCTCATGGCTGCGAGGATAGCAAGGGCGCAGACGTCTGCCCGTATAGTGACCCCCATGTCAGCAGCCCCCTCTACCGGTCTGAAGGCCACCATGCGTCCCCGTCACCTGGTGATGATGAGCCTCGGGTCGGCGATCGGGGCTGGGCTGTTCGTGGGCTCCGGTGTCGGCATCGCGGCCGCCGGCCCCGCTGTGCTGCTGGCCTACCTGATCTCGGGAGCCGTCATCCTGGCGGTGATGCGGATGCTGGCCGAGATGGTCGCCGCCGATCCGAACCCAGGGGCGTTCTCCTACTACGCGGGCAAGGCCATGGGGCAGCCCGCCGCGTTCGCACTGGGGTGGCTGTGGTGGATCGAGTTCTGCCTGGTGGTCGCCGCGGAGGCGACGGCGGCCGCACAGTACCTGAACGGCATCTTCCCATCGGTGGCCCCGTGGGTGTTCGCGCTGATCGCGATGGTCGCGTTCACGGCGAGCAATCTCGTGCACGTCGGCAACTTCGGGGAGCTGGAATTCTGGTTCGCGCTCATCAAGGTGGGGTTCGTCGTCGGGTTCCTCATCCTGGGGGCCGCTTTCCTGCTGGGCCTCACCTCCGGGACTTCCCCGGGGCTGCACAACATCGTCGACGTGCCGTTCATGCCGAAGGGGGTCAGCGGGGTCGCGGGGGCGCTGCTGGTGGTGATCTTCGCGTTCGGGGGGATCGAGCTGATGGCTGTCGCCGCCGCTGAGACGGCGGACCCGCAGCGCAGCGTCGCCAAGGCCGTGCGCACCATCTTGTGGCGCATCCTGCTGTTCTACATGGGGGCGGTGACCGTGATGCTGCTGGTCCTGCCCTGGGACAGCCCCGAGATCGAGCAGGCCCCGTTCGTCGCCGTGCTGAACGCGGCGGGGTTCCCGGCTCTGGCCGCGGCGATCGCGGTCGTCATCATCATCGCCCTGCTCTCCTCGCTCAACGCGAACCTCTACGGCGCTTCACGGATGATCTTCTCCCTGGCCGAACGCGGCATGGCGCCAGCCGCGCTGCACCGCACCAACTCGCGCGGGGTGCCGGTCAGCAGCGTCCTGGCGACGTCGGTGTTCGGTTTCGTCGCCGTGGCGCTCAACTATTTCTGGGGCGACGCGGTGCTCAAAGCGCTGCTGAACATCGTCGGCTCGACCCTGATCGTCACCTGGCTGGCGATCATCGTCTCTCACCTGGTGCTGCGGCGCCGGGCTGAACGCGAAGGCACGGACCTGCCGCTGAAGATGTGGGGCTTCCCCTACCTGTCCTGGCTGACCCTGGCAGCGCTGCTCGGCATCGTCGTCCTCGGCTTCACCGTCCCAGAGGTCGCAGCACAGCTGAGCGCCACCTTCCTGCTGACCGCAGCGTTGTACGTCGTAGGCTGGCTCTTGGACCGGCGGCGCATCTCCTCCGCGACATAACCCAACCGGCCGCCCCTGCTATGAAACGGACTATACGAACAGAAGAACTTCTCGACGAGATCGAGAATGCCAACAACGGCGAAGGACCCGACCCCATCGCCACCATCACCGACCCAGCACTGATAGAGGTCTACAAAGCCCTCTTGGGAATCAAGACTGCCGAAAACCGTCTTGACACAGCCGTCCAGCATGCCCGTACCGCCGGGTGCTCCTGGCAGGCAATCGGCGACATCATCGGAATGACGCGCCAGGGAGCCATGAAACGTTTCGCCGCGTGACTGGAGGACCCGGTGTTTCGTGAGCAGCGGTGGGCAACTGAGCCGACAATAAAATCAAGCCCCCGGCTTTGCCGGGGGCTGCTGCGGTGACGGTGGGATTTGAACCCACGGTGGCTTGCACCACACTCGCTTTCGAGGCGAGCTCTTTCGGCCGCTCAGACACGTCACCGCCGATGAGCGTATCCCAGAGCGGCCCCGTGGACAAGTTCGGTCCGGCGTTAGTGCCGTGTGCCGGAGGTCCAGCGGGAGGCGGTCCCGGGACGGATGCTGCACCAAAGGCAATCGAGTAAGACGACGCTGCCGGGGCGTACCGCGATGAAGGTGAACGCAGCAAGGCGCCGCGGGAGAAGAAACCACCAGCCAACGACAGCGACACCAGCGCAGCACCGGCGGGGCTGGCTGGCTAGATGGCGGCGACGGGCGCGATCGCGAACGACCCCACCCGGTCTGCGATCCCCGCTGCCAGGTCCTCGATCAGCCCGGTGGCGTGCAGCTTGTCCCGCCAGCTCTCCGGGATGCCCTGCCGGCCGTGGAATGCCCCGGCCAGCTGGCCGTAGATGGCGCCGACGGTGTCTGCGTCATCGCCCAGGTTCACCGCCAGCAATGCGCCCTCGGTGAAGTCATCGGCCCGGGCGAACGCCCACAGCGCCGCCTCCAGGCTGTGCAGCACATACCCCGACGACGAGATCTCGTCGCGTCCCTTCACCCGGTAGGAGCCGCGCAGGATCGTCGCCAGGATGGGGTCGGTCACTTGCTCGCCGAGGTCCGCGGCCAGAACGAACAGCTCCGTCCGCGACGCCCCCTCGATGGCGGCCGCTATCAGCCTGCCGTACGCCCCGCATGCCTCGACGCACTCGATGGCGGGGTGGGTGGTGCGGGAGCTGTCCGCGGAGAGCCTAACGACGGTATCGGGGTCGTCGCAGAACGCCATCGCGACCGGCGCCAGCCGCATCAGCGACCCGTTGCCCGCGCTCATCCCGTCCACCGTCGCGCGGTACGGCTCGCCGCTCATCTCGAACTGCTCCACGGCGGTCCTGGTCCGGTTGCCGATGTCGAAGCACTCCCCCGTGCTGCTGAGATACCCGTCGCGGTACCAGCGGACGAACCGGGCGAGCTGGTCGAGGGGATCGTAAACCCCGGTCTCCGTCAGGCTAGCCGCGATGCACAGCGCCATCGACGTGTCGTCGGTCCACTGCCCGGGCGCGAGGTTGAACACCCCGCCGCCCGTCATGCCGGTGACGGGCGGGAAGGAGTCGCGAGCCTGAAACTCGACGGCGGTGCCCAGCGCATCACCCACCGCGAGCCCGAGGAGACTACCCAGCAGCCTGTCGCGCCATGCGTCACTGATCGCCATGCGCCTAAGCCTAGGTGACATTCAGGCCATGGTTGAAGGCTGTCCGCAACAGGCGCAAGAAGTCACCGGCGCTCCCCGAAGAACTCCGCCAACAGGTCTTCGCAGTCCGCCACGAGCACCCCCGAGGTGACGCGGGGCCGGTGATTGAGACGCGGATCGCGCACCACGTCGAACAGCGACGCCACCGCGCCGGCCTTCAGGTCGAAGGCCCCGAACACCAGGTGGGCGATCCGGGAGGCGACGATAGCTCCCGCGCACATCGCGCACGGCTCCAGCGTGACGACCAGGGTGCAGCCCGTCAGGCGCCACTGCCCCAGCCTCGCGGCGGCGCGGCGGACGGCGACGACCTCGGCGTGGGCCGTCGGGTCACCAGCCAGCTCCCGCTCATTGCCTCCGGCCGCGAGCAGGCCGCCGCCGGGATCCAGGACCACAGCCCCGACAGGCACGTCGCCGCGCCGTCCCGCTGCGCGCGCCTCCTCCAGGGCCAGCCGCATCGCGGGCTCGAAGCGTCGCGCCACAGGTCACTCGTCGAAGGCCTCGACGGCCCGCTCGAACACGTCGGCGATCTTCAGCCGGCTCGCGACCTGCATCAGCAGCTCGTCGGAGTCTTCGTCGTAGTTCGTGGCGATGGCCTCCAGCTCGAAACCACGCAGCCCGGCGGCGGCGAACATGTCGAGGTCGCCGATCGGCGCGGACTCCTCGTCCTCGTCGGGGATCTCCTCGCCCAGGTAGTCCACGACGTCGCGGGCGATGGGCCAGTCGTTGGCGGCGGTGACGTCGCTGAGCAGCACCTCCACGATGCGCCCCCGCACCCGGCAAATCACGAAGAACTCCCCCGCCACCGACACGAACCCGTCCGCCCCCGAGTCGCCGGGCAGGCGGCCGAGCTGGCGGATCAACTCCTCCAGGTCGTTGGCCAGGTCGTAGTCGAGCGGCACCGCCGTCGCCTTACCGTCCTCCCGGTAGACGGCGACAACGAGGTCGATGTCGTCCTCACCTGCGTCCTCGAGGTCGTCGTCGAAGAACTCGTCGTCGGAGTCGTCGGCGGCATCCAGGTCGCGGTCATCCTTCAGGTCAAAGGGCTCGGCGTCTTCGTCAAAGGCGTCCACGGCTGATCTCCTCACGGGTGTTATAGAGAACCCATCCTTCCAGATCCTGCACCCGCTTGAGGACTCGGGCCAATATCCGTTCGCCCAAACCCCTCCGGTATGCGAAAGTTACCTCGTGGAACTTCGCGTCATCTCTCATCCCCTCGTCGATCACAAGCTGACCCTCCTGCGCAGCCGCACCACCGAACAGCCCATCTTCCGGCGTCTCGTCGAGGAGCTGGTGACGCTGCTGGCCTATGAGGCGACCCGCGGGGTGCGCGTCCACGAAACCGCCATCGAGACCCCCGTCGCCCCGGCCACCGGCACGAAGCTGGACTCCCCCGCCCCGCTCGTCGTGCCGATCCTGCGCGCCGGCCTGGGAATGCTCGACGGCATGCTGCGCCTGGTGCCGACCGCCGAGGTCGGTTTCCTGGGGATGATCCGCGACGAGACGACGCTTGAGCCCACCACCTATGCCGAGCGCCTCCCGCAGGACCTCTCCGGACGCCAGTGCTACGTGCTGGACCCGATGCTGGCGACGGGCGGGTCGCTGGGTGAGGCCGTGAAGTTCCTCGTCGGCCGCGGCGCCGACGACATCACCTGCATCTGCCTGCTGGCCGCCCCGGAGGGGATCGAGCGGATCCAGGACCTGCTGGCGGATCTCCACGTCCCCTGCACCCTGGTGGTGTCGGCCGTCGACGAACGCCTCAACGAACAAGGCTTCATCGTCCCCGGGCTGGGCGACGCCGGCGACCGGCTGTACGGGCTGGCCGACTGAGGGCACCGCCTGCGGCAGGAGATCATCAAAGTTCACATAAAAACGAGGGCATCACTGCAAACACAGACCCGGGCACCTGATGTTCCTCAGGCACCCGGGTCCGGGAGGGGCACTCAGCCGCGAACCTGGTTCGCCATCTGGGTATCGGTCTCGCGCATGGCATTGGCCATGGAGCGCAGGCCCTGCGCAATGCCATCGAGTGACGAGATGGTGTTGGAGGCCGAGGTGGTGAAATTCTGGTACATCTCGTTGAACGCGCCTGACGCCTGGTCAGTCACGAAACCATTGGTGACCAGACCCTCAATACGGGCTTTCATCGCCTGCAGCTGCTGGTGGATCTGATCCTTGCCACTGACCAGAGCACTGGCCTCGGACTCCATCGCGTCGTAGCTTACGTTGAGATTTGCCATTTCATTCCCTTTCTGATGTGTGGGTTACATTTGTTTTTGACGTAGGGCCCCACGTCCCGTCGCCACACCTTATTTACCGACCCTCGCCAACAAGGATGAGTTGCTCGGCTAATTCACCGGCCAGGAATACCCCCAGGGGCCAGAACACGGTAGCCAAGTGGTCGATTTCTCCACCAACGAAGTACAAGCACACGTCCCGTTGCAGCCCAGCGATACCCCGAGTGGTCGCAACAGCTCCGCGCAGCACAACTGATTCCGGTTCACCAGCTGGAGCCACCACACGAGACGCACGGTACAAAGTGAATCCTTTTACATCGACAGTGTCATCCACGCTATTGAACACGTGCGCAGCTGGAATATCGACGAGAGCCCGCGGCATCTCTTGGGCTTGCCCAGCGGGCTCTGGAGAAGCATAGACCGTCACCAGGCAAGGTTCAGTACCTGGTTGCAGCAACGCGCAGCAGCCCACAGCCGCATCGGGGATACCGAAGACCAGCATCCGGTTCAGCCGGTCCACGACCAAACCCATTTCCTCCTCAAACCCAGCTGACAGCAGTTCTGGACGCACTGTTTCGAACCAGGCCTGCCAGTCGGACTCGGGCATCCTTGGCGGCAAAGGGAGGATCGTCGGAGTGACATCACTCATCGTCATCGTCCTCCCAGCTCAGCGTCTCCACCCAAGCGTCAAAGAATTCCTCGACGGCATCAAGTGCCTCACCGGCCCCCTCGGCCAGATCACAGCTCACCGACGCCTCCACATGCATCCAGCGTTCCGGATTCCCCGGCTCACCGATGATATAGCGGACCTGGCGCACCAAACGTGTACGTTCCGCCGCCGCAGCCAGCATCTTCTTTTCATCCGTGAGCTCCCGGACATCATCCGGAAGTATGTCCAGGCTATCCAGGAGAGCGGATTTGGCGTCCTCTGGGATCCGCAGCTTGGCTCCCACCATGCCGCTCGGCTGTATCAAGGAGGTCTCACCTTCCCCGCTCGTAGCCATGGCAAGCACGGCCTCCATCGGATCGTCACCTATCTCCGTGGCGTCGAAAGGCCGGGTTACGATCATCGGCCGCACCACCGAAGCCCGCGGATCCTCCACCGGTAGGTAGGCAGCCCAAGCCCCCCGCTCTGAGAGCGGCTCCAGCATTGAGATCATGCGGCTGGTTACCCAGCCGGAAATCCTCACTCGGGCCACCTCATCGGAAATGTTGGAAAACATCTTTTCCGTGGCCTTTTTAACAGCCTTCGGCTCCACAGGGTCCAGCCTGATCTGCTCCCAATCACGGGGCAGCACATACCTGTACTTCACCACGCACTCCCTCCTCCGCCTCCGCCACCGTCGGTGAAACCGCCGCCCGCACCAAGGGGCTGGGGGCGATGTACCTTGGCGCTATTTTTTGGAACAAACAGCCCGGTGACGGTGTCAGACGCCACTCCGATGCCCGTTTTGGCGGCCCATTTGATACCCTTGTCTGCGGCTTTGAAAGTACCCCAGCCCGCAGCGGCAGGCAGGAACTTCTTGAGGCCTGGCGAGATTTTCTCCGATGAACGTGTCAGACGAGCAACGTATGCCCCTGGCTTGCTTCCGATCTTCCCCGCGATCTTATCGATCTTTTTCCCAGCGAACTTCTTCAAAGCAGCCCCGCCCACGGTCTTGAAAGCCCCAGAGATGTTCTTCTGCGAAGGATCGATGATTGCCTTGCCGACAGATACAGTGATATCGAAGGCCATCTTGCAATTGGAAAGGAATTTAACCGCTCTCAAGGCTTTCGAAACAAGCTGGAGCGCTGGAGCAAGCCCAGGGACAAACGCCAACACGAAGGAAGCTATCTCCAGGACAAGACAGATCTCATCCAAGTGTTCCCAGACCCATTGAGCAACTTTGCAGATGCCATTCCAGATTTTGCTGAAAATTGACTTGCAGCGATCCCACCAGGAATCTTCCAGGCCAGAGTCGTCGCTAATCTGCTCGATCTTCGCAGCGGCCCTCTCATTGGCTTCCTTGACTTTACTTACAGCAACCATAAGTTGCTTTAAAGATGTCTGAAAATCAGCGTCTGCATTCTTGTATGCAACAGCCGCGCGATTTCCATCTTCGCAGGCTTGGCGCTGTTGCCCAGGGTCCGAGTTCATAGCCCTCAACACCGCGGTTTTATGCTGTTGTTCCGCATGATCCCTCCGGGCGAGGGCACTTTGGGCCTGGGGGGCCGCTCGCCGCCCGACCTGCTGCTCCTCCTCCAGCACATTGGCGAATTCATGAAGGGCTTTGGCCATGCCCTGGTAGCGGAGACCTGCGGCGCGCAGCTTCTCCGTGGCCACAATGCCCTTCTCACCCAGCGCCTTGAAGGCATCTGAGGTGACTTCATCTGTGCTGCTGACTAATTTATCGACGGCGCGGGCAGCATCGTTGAGCTGATTTCCGGTGGTCTGCATCTGAGAAGCGCCGGAATGCACAGCCTCCGGGTTTCCCTTCAAGTCCTCGAGGGCTGCTTGAATCATGATGTTAGTGACATAAGAAGACATGTCACTCCTCCCCTCCGTCGTCCGCGACTGCGTCGTTTCTCAGCACTTCTGCGGCTTCCTCGCGTATCGCCTGGCGTTCACCCAGCACGTCCAGCGACGGCTCGCCCTCGGAGCGGCTTGCGGAGGCGGCCGCACCCATGGCAGCCGCCATACCGCCCATCATCAGCGGGACGCCAGCCCGCGCCGGGGAGCCCTGCGGCTTCTCCTCCAGATCCGGCAGGTCCTGCTGCGGCGCTGAGGATGCCGTCGGTTCAGACGCAGTCTCCAGGCTCGGCAGATCAGTGCCACTCGGCTCTGCAGGGGTGGAAGCCTGGGACGCCGTCTCCAGCGAGGGAAGCGGCTCAACCCCACCGCCGCCACCGCCTGACGAGGTCAGGGGCGGCAGATCCGGTGCGTCCCCGCCCCCAGCCCCGGTGGCTCCGCCAAGATCCCCAGCAGGGTCCTGAAGATCCGCGACAGCCTCCTGGAGGTTGCTGTCTGTAAGATCCTCCGGGGCCTTAACGTCCGCGATATCCGCCAGGGACGTGGACTCACCATCATCCAGGCCTTTCAGACCCTCACCCATGCCGAGCATGTCATCCTGGGAACTGGGCAGCGCGCCCTCCAGCCCCTGGAGATCCCCGAGGCTTCCGCTGCCCTCAAGGGCCGACCCTGAGTGCAGTGGATCGGTGAGCGAGTTGTCGCCAGTGCCCACCTGCCCGAGGATGCCTTCTTTCATCGTGCCGGAGAGGCTGGCCAGGGCGCCGGTGCCGATCATTCCTCCGATAACGGAGAGGACCTCGCCGACGGGACGCCCAGTCAGCTTCGCCCATCGTTCGGCGAAAGTGCGAATCAGAGAACCGAGCTGCCGGTCACGCTCCGGGCTCGTCCCTGTCTCAGGAAGTCCGTGAATGCCCAGCTGCGCGCCATCGTCCCTGTCGGTGCCCTGCGAGTCAGGAAGTTCACTCCCGTCCGCGCCCTGCAGGGAAGGCACCTCGCTCCCTCCCGCACCCGGGCTGGAGGGATGGTCTGTTCCCGTCCCGCCTGATGACGAAGACAGATCGGTGCCGCTTGAGGAAAGCGGAGGTACATCAACGCCACCTCCATGGACACCGCCACCGGAAGCACCACCAGAACTTTCCAGGGGAGGAACGCTGGCGCCACCGCCACCAGCAGAACCACCACCGCCGAAGCCACCCCCGCCGCCACCAACGGAACTGCCACCACCACTCAAGGGAGGAATGCTGGCGCCACCAGCAGCAGAACCACCGCCAGCGGCAGAACCACCGCCCCCCGAGGCCGGGGGACAGGTCTCACCCCCAGCAGCCGGATCAGGACTCCCGGTTCCAGGGTTGCCAGCCCCAGCAGCCTGCTGCTTATCGCCCCTCTTTCCAGCAGACTGCTTTCCCTGGGCATCTTCAACGCTCTTGTTGAGATCGCCCTTGATTTTCTCGTCAAGCCTCTTGAATTCGTCGTCACACTGCTGCACCACGTCGGCGAGCTTGCCCAGCGATTCAGCCATCTTTCCGCGGGCAATCTCCCAGTCGCTCTCCTGTCCCTCGATCACCGAATTGAGACGGCCTGCTTTACCGACGGCTTCCGCCAAACCCTCTGCAAATCCCTGAGCAGAATCCAGGTAGTTCTTGGCCTCACGCGCACCCGTAGTCGCATCCTGTACCAGGCTTTCCTTGACGACTAGCCGGTCTGCCACCCTGGGCCTCCTTTCGACGCATACGATGTTCTCAGCACTTTCACAACCCTGCAATGGGGTCAACTGCCCATATTCACCAGTGCCCTCAGTCCACTTCTGGAATCTGGACCCGGACCGCGTCACCGGCAGCGATCCAGTAGCCACGGCCAGGCGGGAAATCAGCAGCCCTCACGCGCGGCAGCTGCGCCTTCAGCAGGTCACCGTCGTTCATCTCCGGCTGCAGCAGCAGTCCCTGCCGCGCGCCCTTCAACTCCGGCATGCTGGAGTTGAAACCGGACATGGTGGCGATCTCGCCCGCGCCGATCAGCAGGTGGCCATTGCGGCGCGCCAGTTTCAGTGACTCGGCAAGAACGGCGTCAGCTGGGGAGCCCGCCAGCTCGGAGAACTGCTCCACGAACACCGCGACCCGTGGAAGCCCCGGCGTGGTCTCCGTGGTCAGATAGGGCTTCAACTGGTTCGTCAGGAAGTCCTGCACCCGGTCGGCACCGTGCACGGTGGCCGTCCACAACGGCAGCCCAGCCAGCGGAGTGCTGCGTGCCGTGAGCAGCACCCTGGGCACATCCGGATACACATTCGCCATCGACTGCGCAAACCAGCGCACTGCCGAGCTGAGCCCCGATTTGGGTGGCCCTGCCACGAGATAGACACCCTGTGGCTCGAAGCCGATCGGCCCCAAAGTGCGGTCCTCCAGGCCGAGCGTCGGCAGGCCGCCGACCGTGGCGGGCAGCGAGGCGGCGGGCACCAGGGAAGGCAGCCTGCGGATCGGCTCCGGCCTCGACGGCTGGAAGCGAGCGACGCTGGTCGCCAGCGACTCGATCTCCCGGGCCTGCGCGGGTGGCGACGGGTCCGGCCCCAGCACCGCGATCTGCAGCTCGTTCGGCTCCTTGACGTTCATACAGCGTCCCGGTGGGCTGTTCGGGTTCAGCACGTCCTTCGGGACGTTCAACGCGATGTACTGATCAGGGTCGCTCATCCTCAGCACCATGCGCTGTTGGAATGCGCCCTGCATGGATGACGGAACCGCCGCACCGCGGTCTGCCGTTGCCGCGAAGTGGATACCGACGGACCGGCCCTCACTGAGGAGCCGGTGGAACTGAGCGTAGGTCTTGGCCCGCTGCAACCCCGAGTCATATTCCGTGCGGAAACTCTCGAAACCATCTAGCAGCACCAGGACGCGCGGCTCGTCGGGGTTGCCGTGCTGCCGGTAGCTGCTCAGATTGTCGGCCCGCACAGCCGTGAAGGCGGCAGCCCGCTCGTCGAGCTTCTTGGTCAGGAACTCCATCAGCCGCGTGACCCGCTCGTCGTCATCACCCATGATGATGGCGCCGACATTGCTGAGCGGCTCCAGCAACGTCAAACCACCACCGGCGAAGTCAAGGCCGTAGATGTGCACCGGGCCGGACCGTGGGGTGATGGAGGCGGCGATCGCCAGCGACCGCAGTGCCGTGGTCTTGCCCGAGCCGCTGGTGCCGTAGTAGATGATGTTGCCCGCCTCGTCGGGACGAAACACCTCGGCATGCTGGGCCTGCTGCGCAGGCACATCCACCATGCCGAGCACGATGCTGGTGTCCCGGCGCTGCCTCAGCTCCATCAAGTCGTAGACCTCGGCCAGCGTGTCCAGCCATGGCTTGCGGGGCTCCGGTATCCGGCCGAGCTGCGCGGCTGCGGACACGCTACGCACCACCCGGTCGATGTCCTTGTCCACCTGTTCGCCCTTGAGCTTCGGCCGGGGCAGTTTCCAGGCGGTGTCCAGACCGAAATCGAACTCGTCGATGTCAATGGGCGGGGCAGGCGGCTCAGCGGGTGTCCTGGCCCCGGGGAAAGCCGACTGGAACCGGATCAGCCGTCCTGGACCCATCTTCGCGACGCCCCGGCCGGGGGTCGAGGGGTCGATCGCGGCTGCTTGCGGACTGCCCAGCACGTCGGTGGAGTCGTGCTCGTCATTCATGCGCAGTGCCACCCGCAGATTGGTGTTCGCTCGCAGGCTGTCCTTGATGACACCGGCGGGGCGCTGCGTGGCGAGCACCAGGTGTAGGCCGAGGGACCGGCCGCGCTGGGCCACGTCGATCACCCCGTCGACGAACTCCGGCACCTCGCCGACGAGGGCCGCGAACTCGTCGACGATGATGATCAGGCTCGGCGGACAGTCGGGATCACCCGTCTTCTCGAAGTCGATCAGGTCCTTGACGCCCTTGCTGTTGAACAGATGCTCCCGCCGGTGGATCTCGGCGCGGAGGCTCTGCAGAGCCCGCCGGACCAGGTATGGCGACAGGTCGGTGACGATGCCGACGCAGTGCGGCAGATCAACGCATCGCGCGAAGGCCGCACCACCCTTGTAGTCGACGAACAGGAACGTCACCCGGTCCGGGCTGTGCGCATGCGCCATGCCCAGCACCCAGGCCTGCAGGAACTCCGACTTCCCGGCGCCCGTGGTGCCGCCGACCAGGACATGCGGCCCCTGCGTGCGCAGATCAATGGTGAATGGCTCCGCACCTGCATGCCCGACCACGGCCCGCAGACCCCCGGACCGCTCCCGGGGAATGGCGGGTAGGGATCGGTTGACGAACGACCCATTGTCCTTCCAGCGGGCCAGGATCTGCTCCTCGTCGTCGGCGGAACCGCCGAGCAGCCCGACCACCGACACCAGGCGCGGCAGGTCGGACTCGTCCGCGACGGGGGCGGAGGCGTCCACCAGGGGGGCCATGGTCCGGGCCACCGTGTAGGCGGTATCCAGACCGACGGCTTCAGTGGAGACATTCGCGAACACCCGCTCAGAGCGAACCATGCCGATAACGGCCTGGCCGTCAGGCTGCAACTCGACGTAGGTCCGGCAGGCCGCGGGCAGCTGGTCGCGGGTGGATGACACCCACACCACATAGACGCCGACATCAGGTCCGCGTTCAGCCAGCCGGGCAACACGCGCCAGGTCTACGGAGGCCTCGTGCACGATGACCACCACCGACGGCGTCACAGGCTGCTCGGTCTTCTCGCTGGACTGGACCGGTCCCCGCAGAGTGGGCTCGTCGCCCTCAGCCCGCTGCTCGATCAGCTCCTCCAGCTGGTCCAGCAGCACCCGTCCCCGAGGCCCGTCGGCCGCCAGGCAGGGGCCGGGGATGGGACAGTGGGGCGAGGAGGTGTGCGGCAACCATTCGAGCCAGGCCCATTCAGGTTTGCTGTCGGTGGAGGTCAGGCAGGCGATCACCACCTCGGCGGGCGAGTGCAGTGAGGCGACCTGGATGATCAGCCCCCGGGCGATCTCGATGAGACTCGGGTCGCACCCCACCACGCCCAGCCCGCCCACGGAGCGCAGGTCAGCGACGATGGGGGTGTTGTGCAGCAACCGGTATCGCTCCCGCAGCTCGGTCTGCTGACGCTGCAGATGGACGAAGCCTCGGCGTCTACCGGGCTTTGAGAACTGATGCAGGGCCCTGACCGAGCCAGCACCGATCCGCACCTGTAGGAACTCGGGATGCTCCGGATGCCGGCACCACAGGGCGCCGTTGCGCTGCGTGGCAGCTTCTATGCACTCGTCGGTAGCCGGGTAGAGGCGCTGCAACTGCCGGGTCTCCAGAGCCTGGGCCTCGACCATCTCCTCCTCGGCTGCACGCATTCCCTCGGTGAAGTTCACCAGGTCGGCTTTCCTTTTGCGAGAGCCGTCGATGCGTTGGCTGACGTAGTTGCCGATCATGAGCACAGGGCTCAGAGCGACGAACATCAGGGTCATGGGTGAGCGGGTAAACACATACATACCCACACCCATGACGATGGGCGCAACCAGCGAGATCCACGGGAATCGGGAATTATTGGGCGGCTCCGGCACCTCGGGCAGCTCCACCTCGGTCTTCGTGGGCCGCGCCAGCACCCGCGGGGGGCGCATGAAGGCCACCTCGGTGCCGAGGCTCTGGCCGCTGCGATTCCCGACGGCGTCAATCCGCACCTGGGTACCACCCAGCACCGCAATGTCCCCAGCTCCCAGGGTGGCGCGGGTCACCCGCTGGTCGCCGACCACCACGCCGTTGGCAGAGTCATCGTCGATGATGTCGATGCCCGCGCCCACCAGCACCCGGGCGTGGGACTTCGAGACCCTGGGGTCGGTGAGCCGCACATCGCTCTGAGGGGAACGCCCGATCCGGGAGGACCCGAAGCGCAGCGGGACCTCCGCGCCGGCGTCCGGCCCGGCGACAACACGCAGCACGGCCCCGATCTCGTCAACAGCTCCCCGCTGCTCGCGGACCACCTCGATGACGCCACCGGACTGCACTCCTGACTCGGACACGGCCGCGTCCGCAGCCAGCACCCGAGCCCGGCCGAGCGGATCCTGGACACGCAGGGTCGGGCGTCCCTCGGAGGACTGGAAGGGCTCGCTCAGACCCTCGCTGAGGATGGCGTTGGCGACGTCCGTCGCGGTGGCGGTGGCATCGGCCCGGATCAGGATGTTGCGCGCTGCCCCGCCCCGGAGCAGCGTCACTCGGATCTGCACTACTGTTCCCCGATCTTCCGGTTCTGCTCCGCCTCGGCGTCGAGGGCGGGAAGATGGTCAGCGGTGACCAGGCGGGAACTGACGGCCCAGTCCACCAGGTTGGCGCGACGGGAGTGGGCCTGGGAGGTCGGCCCGCCGTGGAGTCCACGTACCCCGGCCTTGTCGAGCTTGTCGCACACGTTGTCGAGTTTCCGGTTGAACCGGGTCTGCGTCCATCCCAGGCGCTGGGCAGCCTCGACGGCTGATGGAATCTGCCAGGCACCAACTCCCGCGCGTCGCAGCACCGGTTCCGCGAGGGCGAGGATCACCAAAAGCTGAGAGTGCGTGAACTGGGTCTCCCCCAGCGTCGTCTCCCCCCCGTTGTCCTCGGAGATCACAACCGTCTGATAGACCGCCGAGGCCAGCGAGATCTCCAGTTCGTAGCTGGTGTTCCCGGCATGAAAGGTCAGCAGCATCGACTCGAACACCAACGGCATGGCGGAGCCCGGGGTGAGAGTGGACTCGATGAGCCGGTTGACGTCCGACAACCGCGCGGGAATCCGCGACCCGACGTTGTGGATCCACCAGATCTTGCCGTCGTGCCGTATCGCCAGGAAGTTACGGTGCAGGTAGGGATTGTCGTCGATGACGAGGTTTCCGCAGCGCCCGATGGTGAACTCCTCACCAGGCTGCACCTGGTGGATCTCACCCGCGAAGTCAACCAGCAGCGTGCTCATGGCGCGCACACCGTCGCCGGCTGTGACTCCCGGCCGTTGAGTCGCACCAGATGCACCTCCAGACAGGTGTCACCCGCCAGCGCCGTGACCGTCACGGTGGTCTCGCTGGTGAGCTCGGACACCGAGCCACCGCGCGGATCCCTCACGGCGTAACGGAACCGGTCCCCCTGCTGCGGATCCGGGTTGGTCCAGGTGAAGGTCACCTCGGAACCGCTGACGCTGCCGCTGAGGTCCGTGACCGCAGGTACCGCGGCGGCGAGCGGGTCAACGGGTTTGGCGGAGGCCGATGGGCTGCCGGTCTCGTTGGGGGTCGTGGCCGCGTTGTTCCGGTTCACCAGGACGACCACTGTCACGACGACCCCCACCAGCACAATCAGCAGCGACGTCACGATCGCCACCCTGGGAAGCCGTTTCCTGGCGGACGGCTCAGGTTCCGGCTCCGGCGGCAGGGTGGTGGGGACGCTTTTCTCCTCTGGCGGGGCAGGAGCAACAGGACCGGTGAAATCCCGCAGGCCCGGCTGGGCCACACCCCGGCCATGCTGTAGGACGCCCTGACCCGGGACCAGGTAGCCGCCGGTCGGTTCGGAACGGTCCAGCGGGGAGGTGAGGCCGCCACTCGGTCCCGTGGCATGACTGGTGGGCTCGCCTGCCTCGGGGTCAATGAGCTGAAACCCCTGGATCCGGGTGCCCCCGTCGCGCTGCTCCGGTTCGAAACCGGGCTCATCCGCCTCGTCGGTAAACACCTGGACGGCGGTCACGGACTGGTTCAGCAGGCCCTGCACACCTTGCATGGCTCGCGCGAACTCCAGGGCGCTCTGGAACCTCTCCCTTGGATCCTTGGCCATGGCGACGGCGAGCACCCGTTCCAACTCATCGGGCACATCCGCCCGTCCCGTGCGGGGCGCTGGCATGCTGCGCACCCTGGCGTTGAGGTGTAGAACGTCATTGCCCTGGCCTTGAAGGTACATGGGGCTGTGCCCGACCAACGTCGCCCAGACGCTGGCGGCCAGCGAGTACACGTCACTCCACGGCCCGATACCCACCGGAGAGTTGCCGAACTGCTCGGGCGGCGCCCACAACGGGCTCATGGCCGTCGACGCCGTCGCCCCCTGGTCCACGGAGATGGAGATACCGAAGTCGGTCAACGCAGGCACGCTGAACTGGGTGAACAGGATATTCGCAGGCTTGATGTCGCGGTGCAGCACGCCAAGACGATGAGCGGTCTCGACGGCCCCAGCGATCTGGACACCGACCTCCATGGCCTTCGCGGGACTGTAGAGGCGGCGCGACACCCGCTCCCCCAGGTGCGCTGCCGGGCACATCTCCATCACCAGGTAGGGACGTCCGTCGGAAGCGATGTCCATCTCGAAGATCGTCACGATGTTGGGATGGCTGCTGAGCTTGGCCATCAGGCTGGCCTCGGTCTGGAAGGCAGCCAGGGTCTTGGGATTGACGCCGTGGTGCAGCATCTTGATGGCGACGTCGCGTCCGAGGCCGTCCTGGTGGTAGTGAAACACATCTGCGAAACCGCCGCCGCCCAGCCATTTCCTGAAGGTGTAGCCGGGGAGCTCTGGGGCAGGAGTGCGTTGCGCCATGTCAGGGAATCCGTTCCACGTTGATGAACACGCCATGACCGAGGTCAATGACGTCGCCTGGGACGAGCGGGACGTCCTGCTCGGGCATCCGCATCGGTGGTTTGCCGTGACGGCGCAGGTAGGAGCCGTTGCGGGACCCAAGGTCCCGGGCGAGCACCGTCCACCCCTCCAGCAGGAACGCGATGTGGCTACTGGAGACGTGAGCGTGCGGAAGGGCCACCAGGCGCGGTGTCGTCTCCGCGGAGATCACCCTGGACTGGGGGTTGCGCCCTGCCACCACCGGGCCGAGCAGCGGCACCTTCTCCCCGCCGTTGATCCGCAGCCACCCGAGCTGCGGCCTGGCCATCTGGCGTGGCTGCCCCCCGACGGGAGCGTCGCAGGTATAACAGGTGGCGCGCTGCGGCGGGTTGGGGTGTCCGTTGTCGCAGACCACCGCCAGTACCTCGATGCCGTTGCGCGACGGGACAGCGGTGACGGCGACCTCGGCGTCCTCGTCAGCTATCGTCTCGCCATGGCGCAGCTCCTCGAGCCTCTGCGGGACGGAAGACTCGGGTTCCTCCTCCAGCAGCTGGGAGTCATCCCACATGGCGTCGTAGGGGCCAGCTCGCCGCGCGGAGGAGTCAGTGGACGAAGAAGCGGACTCCGCCACAGAGTCGTCCGCGGCAGGATCAGCATGGGTGGGGTCAGGCATCAGGGTAGGGATCTGCTCCGGCTGGATCACCGGTTCATCGAACACCGCGGGCTGGGGGGCTGTCACAGGCCCCTCTGGCTCGGCCTCGTCTGCCTCTTCCTCGGCGTCGCTCTCCTGCGACTCAGGTGGCTTCGGAGAGGCTGGGGCTGGTGCAGCGGCAGATGCGCCTGCCTCGGCATCGTCGTCCTCGTCCGAATCGGGTTTCTGCTCCGCTTTCCTCTCCACGGACTCCGGGCTCTCCGACACGGGACTCGCGGTGCCGGCCTCTTCTTCCCTGGCCTCGGCTTCCTCCGCCGCGACTTCCTCCGGCTCGGGTTTGCGGGGCGCGGACGTGACCGGCGGGGTCGTCGTCGGTTGCTGTTCGGACCGGCCATCCCAGACCAGGCGGGACGCATCTGTCAGGCCTGCGACCAGGGGAAGCGAGCGACCACCGGCGTCATCAGCGCTCAGCTCCACCGCAACCGGGCCGGCAACATGTTTCTCATCCCAGGTCGTCACCTCCTGCCCGCTGATCAGCGTGTCGCCGTCCACGGAGGTGATCCGGGCCCGCAGGGGGCCGCGCACAGCGACGTGGGCTCCCTCAGAGAGGATGGTCACCGCGAAGGCCGGGATCGTCAGCAGCCCCGTGCCGGTGGCCTCCATCAGGACCTGCAGGAAGGTTCCGAGCTGGGGATCGCGCAGCATCGAGAGCCACACTTGCTCCGCCTGCTCGTCGCTCACCTGAGCATCCACCAGCGCCATCCCCGCCTCCCAGACCAGGGCACGGTGGGTGCCTGGGGTCCAGCGCACAGTCATGGCATCTCCAGATCCTGAACGGTGTCGTCATTGCCGGGGATGGTCTCCTCGTCCGGATCAGAGTCAACGCCATCTGCGTCAACGGTGTCAACGACGACGACAACGGCAGTCACGTTATCGCGTCCCCCAGCGCGTTTCGCCGCATCGACGAGCGCCGCAGCCTTGTCACGGGGATCGGCGTCCCCCAGCAGGAGCGCGGTCATGAGAAACTCGGTCACCTCGGAGTACAGGCCGTCGCTGCAGATCAGGATCTGGTCGCCCTTGTGGATGCTGAGCAGCCACTGGTCGGCGACGAGAGGCTTGACCATCCCAGCCCCGAGCGCCCGGGTGATGACGTTGCGCGACCCTTCCCCGGGGCGTTCCCACAACACCGAGTGGTCCTCACTGATTTGGGTGAGTTCGCCTTTGCGCAGCAGGTAGACCCGGGAATCACCGATGTTGAACACCAGCCAGCGCGGCTGATTGGCTTGCAGGGTCAGCACCACCCCGGCCAGCGTGCTGCCCGGCGGCCGCCCCTCCCCTGACAGCCGGGACACAGCCGCACTGGCGCCGTCGATAGCAGCCAGCACCTCCTCACCGGTCGCCCACTTGTGGCCTGTCAGGGAGAGGAAATTCTCGACGGCAGCCTGCGACGCGGCCTGACCGCGGGCATGCCCGCCCATGCCATCAGCCACGACGAAGCAGGGGGGCGCTGTGATGTAGGAATCCTCATTGTTGGGCCGCACCATCCCGCGATCTGAGCGGGCACCGAACCGGAGCTCAACCCTCGGCTCCGTGAGCCTGCCGTGTGGTGTGTCGATCATGACTCCACCTGGAAAGAGCGCCCACCTAGGTAGACCACGGTGCCGGGACGAACCGGTGTCCTCAGGTGCTGCTCGATGCGCCACCTGGTCCCCTCGAACTCGAAGATGACGCCATTGCGCGCACCCACGTCAACGACGTGCACGTCCCCATCGTCGGCCAGCACCACTGCATGAACCTTGGACATCTTCATGGTTTCGTCGATCAGCTCGTGGGGCTGCGACTCCGGGTATTCCGGCAGGGCGACGGGGTTGCGGCCGAAGACCAGCGGTGCGTCAAGACTGAGCACCGTGCCGTCATCGAGACAAAGCTTGGGTTCCGAGGACACCGCAACCTTGTCGAGCATGGTCTCGTCGCGGCCTGTAGTCCTGGTCTCCGACACAGTCTCCTGGGAGGAGACAGGCGTATGCAGCGGTTGCGACACGGAAACGAGCGGAACCGCCGCGGATCCTTCCCGAAGGATCGTGGCCGGTGTGGGAGCGGCGTCCTTGGGGGCGAACGGTGACCGTTCGATCAGCGCACCGGCTGATGCCGAGGTCACGGGGGACACGGGCCGCGAGGCCGGCATGGGTGCGGCGGGCGAGGCTCCAGCAGCGTGCGGCGGGGAGACCGGACCAGCTGCGACCCAGGACGACGGAATGCCCGGCGGCGGCGTGGCAGCGCCCGGCTGGGGGGGCGACGGCTGCATTCCGGGGGGATCCGGCGGCTGCTGGCTCACCGGCGCCGCCGTCGCCATGCCGGGCATGGTCACCTGACGCACCCGCCCCACCGGGGCAGCATTGAGTTTCGGCCTGGGCTCCTCCGGAATGTCCTTCGGCCTCGTCGCGACCAGCCCGAGCCAGCGGTCGACCATCGACTGGCCGCGGCGGTAGGTCACCAGCAGCACAATCGCCATGACGCCCACCGTGACGGTGGTCAGCAGCGATGTCAGAAGCAGCTGACAGAACAGGCGGCCTCCCCTGGGACGGGCCGTCTCCGGGTCGCGGTAGTCGAACCTCAGAAGCGAGGAGCCGATGGTCTGGGCGCGTCTGAGGACCAGCACCAGCTGCATCACCACGACGGCCAGCGCGCAGACCCCCAGCAGGATCTCGACGATCCCAACCCGGTAGCCGGTGGCATCCTTGCCGGTGTAGAAGAGGAACAGCTCAGCCCCTGCGAGCAGCAGCATCGGGACGGCGTTCAGCACCTGGGCACCGACGCGCACGCCCCGTCCGGCAAGCGCCTTCTCCAGGCGTGGTGAGAGGGCTGTCTCAGGCATCCTTGACCTCCTCGGTCATGACCTTCCCCCGACTGCAGGGCTGCTCAGGCTCGTCGCAAAGCCGTCGGCTGGCTTGTCGGCTCGCCGCAGGGAACGCAGGGACAGCAGAGCCAGCGGACGCCGGTACCACTCCACCTGTTGCAGCATGCCGCGCTTGATCTGGTCCACCTGCCGCCACGTCTCCTCGGAGGCGGCAGGTGTCAGCTGGTTAGGACCGTAGAGGGCGGAGTCCATCAGCTGCGCTGTGGGCATGATCGGGACCTCCGGGTAGGCCTCCTGCATCCTGGCGGCCGCCTCCCGCCGGGTCTCGCACTGCGATGCCGGGAAGCCGAGGTCGCGGGCCCGGTCGACGATGTCCTTCCAGCCACCGGACACCGCGTCGCGCACCACAGCAGCCTTGCGGCGGCGGGTCGTGCGTCTGGCCTTCAGGCCCAGGACCAGCAGGAACGGCGACGCGATCACTCCGGCACCGCCCAGGACGCCGAGCGCCATCAGCACCAGTCCCCAGTCGATGGTGAACCGGTCGTCGCCCTCCCCGTCCTCGGCATCACGGTCAGCGAGCACCGGCTCGTCCGGCAGCTTCTCGGGCGGGTTCGGCGGCGGGTCGACCTGAGGCTTGGGCTTGGGTTTCGGCTTGGGGACCTCAGTCTGCAGGGTCTTGTCCCGGTCCGGAGTCGGGTTGAAGGCCACCCAGCCCGCACCGGCAAAATAGGCCTCAACCCACACGTGGGCCTCGGTGCCCTTGACCTGCCATTCCTGTCCCGGATACTCCTTGGGGTAGAAACCCATGACGACACGCGCAGGCACGCCGAGCTGACCGGCCATGATCGCCATGGCGGTGGCGTATTGCTCGTCGTCGCCGACCAGAGCCGGGCTGTTGAACATCGTGGCTAGCCGTTCGGCGGTGTGGCCGGAGCGAGACTTCTGGTCGGAACCGTCGGAATAGTAGCCGTCCTCAACGAGCCTGGTCTCGATGGCCACCAGCCGCTCGAAATCGGTTCCTGCCCCCTCCGCGTACTCGGTGGCCCGGGTGGTGAGGATCTCCGGGGCAGCGTCCAGTTTCGCCAGCGGCGCGTTACCCGCCGTCTCGGCCCCCAGGGCGGCCCGCTCCTCCGGGGTCGGCTCCGGGCTGACCGCCGCTTCCAGCCGGTAGCGGTCGCCTGGGGCTAGAGCGCTGGTGGTGAGGGTCTGGTTCGCGGTGCGGTTGTAATAGGCTCCCTCGGATAGTTTGACGGCGTGCTCGCCCGTGAACTCCAGCCAGCTCGGCGTTCCGGCCTGCGGCACCCAGACACCGGAGTACTCGGCTGCCACCTCGACGCTCAGGCCGGCGTTGGCCTGGACATCCTGGGAGACCGTGCGGCCGGTGCGCAGGTACTGGTTGGCCTGCTGGGACACGTTGAACACGTTGCCGTCGTAGCGGTCCATCACCGCCAGCCGCAGCCGGGCACCCTCTGGCATGCCGGTCACTGTGAACAGCGTGGTGTCCTTGAGATCGAGTTCCATCAGCCGGTAGCTCATCAGCGGCGACGGATAGTTCCGCAGGTCGAGAGGCGGGGCGATCCGGTCGCGCAGCACCTGCCGGTCGGCGTGGGCCCCCGTCGCGGCGGTGGCACCGACGGCGCCGGTGGCGGCGGCCGCCAGGATGATGACGGCGGCGACGGCCTGCCGGGCGACCTGCGCCGCGTCGGCCTTGCGGTTGACCAGGATGTCGGCGTTGTCGCTGCGTTGAGCTGCCAGCTGGTGTAGCCACACCCAGGTGACCATGCCCAGTCCGAGCGCGCCTCCCAGCCACAGGGCGGTAGGCGCGGTACGCACCCCGAAGGCGATGCTGACCGCGAGGTAGAGGGGTGGGACCAGCAGCGGCCAGAACACAGCCCGCCGCCGCAGGGCGATGGTGGCAGCGACCACCCCGGCCAGCAGCCCGGCGAGCCACGGAACCACCGCCGGTCCCGTGAAGTCGCCCGCCGGGGTGGCGATGGTCAGCAGGTCGCGCCAGCTGTACACCGCGAGCAGCACCAGACGCCGCAACGTCTCCACGGTGGGGATGACCCCAGCGATGGTGGTGCGAGGCAGGGCCGCTGCACCACCGAACAGCAGGTATACGACAGTGGCCATGAGCACCGTGAGGGCCGCGGACAGCCGGAACCGGGCTGCTGCCCAGCCGACGGCGACGCCCGCCGTTATGCCTGCAAGGCCGGGGACGAAGCCCTGCCAGTCGCCGAAGGCCGGTTGCAGCGCGACAGCGCCAGGGACGAGCAGCGCCCAGATCCCGAGCGCCCGGATCACGGAGCCCCTCATGTCAGGCTCCCCAGGGCTCGCGGCAGCTGCTCCAGCTCTGGCAGGTCCAGCACCGTGATGTCGCCCACTTGGTGGCGCGCGATCGTCAGGCTGGACTGGTTGCGCAGGGCGAAGGTCTTGATCTGCTGGGGCAGCACGAGCTGCGCTGCCCGCAGCTCCATCGGATCGGTTCCCCCCGTGATGAATCCAGCGACGGAGACCCCCGAGGCCTCACTGCCCGCCAGCAGCGCCAGCTCCTGCAGGCTGGGGCCGTCGTCTGTCAGCTCGACACGACACAGCTCGTCGAGCAGTCCCACGCCCGTCGGGAACGTAAGCCTGCCCGCCGAGGTGTAGAACGAGACCTGCCGTTCCTCCCGCAGCGCGGCGACGCTGAGCGACGCGGCCGCGGACAGGGCCGCCTCAAAGTCGTCGCCGGTGGCGTAGTCACGGCGCACCGTCGACAGCATCAGAAGCAGGTGCGCCCGCATAGTCTCCTCGAACTGACGCACCATGAGCCGTCCGGTGCGGGCGGTGGTCTTCCAGTGGACGGAGCGACGGTCGTCGCCGGGAACGTAGTCGCGCAGGGCATGGAAGCTGACGTCCGAGCTGGACAGGTTGGCCGTGGTGATGCCCTCGACGTCCTTGAGGAAGCCGATTGCGGTGGCCTCCACCATCACCACCCGGGGGTGGATGAACAGTTCCTGTGAGGGCGTCAGCTCCCGGGTGCGGCGGATCAGCCCCACCGGGTCGGCCTGCACGGCGCGCACCGGTCCGACGGGGACCACGCCACGCCTCCGGGTGGGGATGGAAAACAGCTCCTCGTGGAAGTCGTCGGCACCCAGCGCAGCCACCCGGAACCGGGCGACAGCGCGACCGACGGGCAACTCGATGGTGGCGGAGGACGATCCGCGCCGCTGGCCGCGGATCCACACCCGCCCCAGGCCAGGCTCTCCCACTTGCACGCGCGGCTGGTGCAGCTCAAGCGTCACGTCGTGGATGGCGCGACGCAGGGTCAGGAGCACGGCGACGACGACCAGCGCCAACGCCAGGAACGCAAGGGTCCGGAATTCCAGCCAGCCCCACAGCCAGCCGATGACGGCGCACACCGCACCGAGCCCGGCGACACCCCAGCCCAGTGGGGTGACAGCGGACACGAACTCGACGCGCCGCACCCGGCGCATCAGGCCTACGGCCACATCTCTCAGATCCCGCAACCCCACGAGCCTCAGCCAGCCTGACTCGCCGGGCTGGGGACGGTGCCTAGGACGCGGGCGATCACCTTCTCCGCCGACGACCCACCGAAGGTGGCCGTCGGGGACATGATGATGCGGTGCGTCCACACCGGGACCACCAACTCCTTGACATCGTCCGGTATCACGAAGTTGCGACCGTGGGCGGCGGCCCAGACCCGGCAGGCCCGCACCATGGCGATGGCTCCCCGGGTCGAGACGCCCATGGACGTGTCGGGATCATTGCGGGTGGCGTCGGCCAAGTCCTGGACATAGTCGAGGATGCCATCGTCGACGTGATTGTCGCGCACCAGGTCGCACATCTCGGCGATGGCTTGCTGAGAGATGACGGGGCTCAGTTTCTTGGAGCGGTCTGGCTGCCCGGACTCCGCCAGCACCTTCCGGGCTGCGTCGCGGCTGGGATAGCCGACGGAGGTTTTCATCAGGAACCGGTCCAGCTGGGCCTCGGGGAGCTTATAGGTTCCGGCCTGCTCCACCGGGTTCTGGGTGGCGATCACCATGAACGGACGGCCTGCGGGGTAACGTACGCCGTCGACGGTGACCATGGCTTCCTCCATCACCTCCAGCAGCGCGGACTGGGTTTTGGGCGAGGCCCGGTTGATCTCGTCCGCCAGCACGATGGACGCGAAGATGGGACCCTTGTGGAAGTCCCACTGGCTCTTTTCCTGGTCGTACATGGTGATGCCAGTGATATCGGAGGGCAGCAGGTCGGGGGTGAACTGGATGCGGCTGTGGCTGCCCTGCACCGAGGCCGCGATGGCGCGGGCCAGGGCCGTCTTGCCGGTGCCCGGAGCATCCTCCAGCAGCAGGTGTCCCTCGGAGAGCAAGCAGGTCAGCGCCAGCCGGACAACGGGCGCCTTGCCCAGCAGCGCCTGGCCGACGTTGTCGACGATCTTCGCGAAGGTGTCCGCGAACCAGGCAGCATGTTCGGGGGTGACTGTCATCGGTGGTCCTCTTTCACTGCTGCTTGCATTGGCTGGTGATGTCATTTCCCGCAGGGAACCTGGTGTCTATGAACCACTGCTCGAACCGGCCCTGGAAGTAGCCATTCTGATCGACATTGAGGCGGCCTGAGCTCGTGTACCCGTTGTAGCTGATGGTGCAGACCACAGCAGAGTTCGGCTTCCAGTAGTCCAGCCGCACGTGGAACTGGTCACACGATGCGAAACTGCACGGCTCCCCCGAGCCGAGAGGCGGGCCGTGCAAGTCGGCGGCCTTGGGCGCAGGCCAGCTGGAATTGCACTTCTGAGTGCTGGCGCTCTGCCCCTCTGAGTTGGTTGCCGTGACCGTGATGCAGGTCTGCGTGCCGAAGTCGACGTCCTGCCCACCGCCGCCGCTGCCAGCGCTACTGCGCTCCCCCGTGGAGGTGGTGATGGTCGAGGGACGGCCGCCGGAGTTGGGGTCGTGGCTCCAGCTGTAGTTGACGCGCCGGTAGGTGCCCTCGGCGCTGACAACCGGTGCCTCAGGCGGCGCATAGGCGTTGACGGTGGCGGTCGCGGAATCACCCTCCGCGGTCTCGCCGTTCACCGTCGCGATGGCCGTCAGGTTCACTGCGACGTCCCGGCCGTTGACGAACGCCCCGTTGGTGACGGTCTCCCCGTTGCCCACGACACCGGATGCGCCGCCCGCCGACCAGCGGTAGCGGATCTCACCAGCCCTGGCGCCCTTGCCGTCCGCGCCGGAGAAGGAGAACCTGACCTGATTCGAGACGCCGGTGGGCGTGAGCGAGAACCCGGTCGGCGCTCCCGGCGGCTGGAAGGCCCGCACCGCATTCGACGCGGATGACCAGTCGCTCCATAGCCCGGACTTGTTGCTGGAGCGCACCTGGAAAGTCTTGTCCTCGGAGCTGACGCTCATGGTGACGGTGGTGCTGGTGGCAGGTCCGGAGTATTTCACCTCTCCGGAGCCGGATTCCCGCAGCTCGTAGACGAAGCTGCGGTCGCCATTGGCGTCACCGGGGGCTCCCCAGCTGACGGTGGCGCTGGGCGCAGCTCCGGAGGCCTTGTTCTTGTTGACGGTGGGCGCACCCTGCCCGGTGGGTGCGCCTGCCGGGATCTCAGGGGCCGAATAGTCGCTCCACAGGTATTCGGACTCGCGAGCGACATTGCCCTCCGCGTAGCGGTTGAGTGCCTGGATGCGGAACCGGTATGCGGTGCCGTTGCTGAGGCCCGTCGCCTGCCACGCGGTGTCCGCTGTGGTGAACTCGGTCTGCCCGTTGATACCTGGGCTGACCTGGATCTTGTACTGGGTCACCGGAGATCCCCCGTCGGGGACGGTGGTTGCGGGCCAGCTGAGATCGATCACCCGGTCGCCGAACTTCGTGGTGGGGACTGCGGGCTGGTTGGGTTTGGCGTCGGGCCGGGCCGTGGCCGGCGCGGAGGGATCCGACGTGCCTGCCTCCGTGACCGCTGAGACGGTGAAGCTGTAGTCGACATTGTTCTGCAGGCCTGTGACGCGGCAATTCGTCACCGCCGGACAGTTCTGGGAGCCACCGTTCCAGTTGACCACGAAACTCTGCAGGGCACCGCCGTTCAGGTCGCCCTGCGTCCACGCCAGCTCCACGGTGCCGGAGACATCCGACTTGGCGGTCAGGTTGCTGGGCGGCTGAGGTTTGTCCTTGACGGTGATGGAGACCTGGCCTGTGACCTGCCGTGACGCATCGCCAGTGGCATCCTGCGCGACATAGGTGACGACGACGCTGCCGACCGCGCCAGGGGTGGCGGTCAGCTCCATCCCGGACGCGGCGACGGTGGCAGTGCCCTGGGTGACCTGCGGATCGAGGATGGTGACCTGACCGCCCTGATCGGCGAATGGGTTGGTGATCGCCTGGGCCAGGTCGAACGTCTTGGACTGGCCGACCCGCCCATCCGGCTCGGTCAGTTCGGTGGTGGTGATCAGCGGGCGGGTGGAGGTCACCACGCTGAGCGGGATGCTCATCTGCAGGGGGTCTGTGCTGCCGTCGTGGACTTGGACAACGGCGGTTCCAGACGTCCCCGTGGGCACACCGGACTTCGCGGAGACCTGCATCTGCTGCCCGGTGACGGTGACGTCGAACTGGTCGGTGGGGGCCGAAAGCAGCTGGTAGGCCATCCGGTCGTTGTCGCCTTCGTCGGGGTCGTCGACCATGTCCTTCAGCGCGACATCGATGGGGGCCTCACCGGGCGCGACCTCAACGGGGGTGGGGCGCAGCACAGGCGGGGTCGCACCGGAGCTGATGACCTCGATGGGCAGGGTGAGGGTGGCACGTAGGCCGTTCGGATCATCAGGATCGGCGCCATCGTAGACCCCGAAGGTGACGGAGGTCGGCCCGTTGAACGATGGGTCGGGGGTGAACTCGATCATGGTGTCGCTGACGACTTTGAGACCCTGGTCTGGGCCGCTGGTCCACGCCCCGGAGGCTGCGGTGACGGAGTCAGCTGAGGTCACCTTGGCGACGTGGTCGGGGCGGGTGAGAACATACTTCGACAGGTCGATCTGCAGGGTCTCGCCGCTTTTGGCCTGGGCAGGCAGCTGGTCTGGGTCGAGGGTTGGTGGCAGGTGCCGGGTGCCGGGCACGAAGATCGCGGCCTGTGCCGTGTTCCCGTCCTTGTCCCTGATGGTGTAGAGCACGACCTGCGGATCCTCGGCGACCGGCACGACGACGTTGCCTCCCCCGGTGACTCGGGCCGGTTCTGCCACGGAGACGGTCAGGTCGTCGCGGGCGCCGTCGGGGTCCTCGTCGTTCTCCAGGACGGGGACCTCCACCTCACGGTTGCGGAAGACATCGGCCATGGGGACCCTGTCGTCAGCGGCGACCGGCGGCAGCAGCGGCGCGTTCTGGTCGACCAGGACGGTGGCATACCCGGTGACGGGGGCGCCGCCCTTGTCGGTGATGTCGTAGGAGAGCTGGTAGCTGCCCTCTTTTTCCGGGGCGACGACCCGGACGTCCTGGCCGACCACCTCCAGGTCCGTCTGCCAGGAGCCGAGGGGACGAGCAGAGCCGTTCACGATGCTGATGGTGTCGCCGTCGGGGTCGACGTCGTTCTTGGTGACGGGCAGGTCGAAGCGCTGGCCGGGGCGGACCTTGATCTGGTCCGGTACCGCCACGGGCAGCTGGTTGCTGTCCGGCGGGGGAATCACGCCGACCCGGATCTTGCCCTCCCCGATGTCCCCGAACCGGTCCCTGACCTGATAGGTGAAGGTATCGGTTCCGCTGGCTCCGCGCGGGGCCTTGTAGGTGAGGTAGCCGCCCTTGACCTGCGCCCGGCCGAGAGTGGGGCCGGTGGAGCCGCCTTCGACGAGCTCGACTGAGTCGCCGTCGGGATCCACGCCGTCCAGCGGCACCGCAATGTCCACCTCAGAGTCCGAGAACACGCGGGCGGTGACGGGCACCGGGTTGGGTTTCTGGTTCCCGGCGTCGAGGCCCCGCACCGTCACGCTGATCTTGGCGCTGGCGCGGTTCCCGGCGGCGTCGGTGGTGGTGTAGACGAGGTTCACCGCGCCCGGGGTCTGACCTGCTTTGAAGCGCACCAGGTTTCCGGAGACGAACGCTTGGCCGATGTCCGGGTCGCGCACCTCGACGTCAGGGGCGACGCTCAGGTCGAGGTCCGTCGGCGAGTAGTCATTGTCCAATACGGGGATGGTGACGATGTCCCCGGCCCGCACCGTCGCCTGGTCATCGACGGCGACCGGCGGCTGGTTGGTGGCCTTAGGAGGCTGGGGCAGCACCAGCACCGTCGCCGACGCCGTCTCGGCCCCGTTGGAGACGGAGTACGTGAAGCTGCAGGACTCCTGGAGACCTGCGGGCGCGGAGAGACGCAGCGACGAGTGGTCGATGACCTCGGCGTTCAGGCCCGTGCAGTTGCCCATGGACAGCGATCGCACCGCGAGCACCCCGCCCGCCGGGTCGGAGTCATTCTCCAAGACGTTGACGACGGTGGAGGAGCTCTCCGGAAGCAGCGCTAGGTCATTCTCGGCGCTCGGAGTCTTGGATGCGGTGGCCGGGTCGAGGACGTCAATCCGGATGCGGCTCTCTGCCGTGTTGGGGCCGTCGGAGACCTTGTAGGTGATCTCGTGGGTGCCAGCGCGGGTGGAGCTGAACAGCGCCGTCGCCTGCTCGAAGTCGGGCTGCAAGGTCTCGTCGGAGGCGGGCTGGCCCAGCTCGGAGAGCTGCAGCGGCTCCCCGTTGGGGTCGGAGTCGTTGCTCAGGGGCCTCAGCACCACTTCCTCACCGAGGTTGACGACATAGTGGTCGGCGTTGGCTATCGGCGGCAGATTCGTGGCCCCGGACGCGACCTGCACCTGCAGCTCACCGGACGCTTCTTGTTTGCCGTCGGAGACGGTGAGCTGCACCTTGCGGGCCCCAGGTCCGCCGGTGCCGTTGTCCCGCAGGGACAGGTAGCCGTCCTGCCGGAAGGTCACCTGCATGCCATCGTCGCCGACGGCGTTGACCAGGTAGAGGGGGTCGCCGTCGGGATCCACCCAGTCAGGCAGCGCCGAATATTCGACGGAAGCCTGCTCCGACATGCTGACGGTGCTGTCGCGTTTCTTCTCAGGAGGCGAGTTCTCCCCCGCCGACCGGGGTGTGACGGTGACGGTGGCAGTGTTGGAGAGGTCCTGGCCGTCGAAGGCCTGGTAGGTGAAGGTCACCGGTGCGGTCTGCCCAGGAGGCAGGAAGATCTGCGCGGAACGGCCGTTGCGACCGGAGGTGACCTGCACTCCCTCTGGGATGTCTCCCAGCTTCACGGTCAGCACATCGCCGTCGGCGTCGATGTCATTGAGCAGCACGGGGAGGCTGGTGGATGTGCCGGGGCGGGCCCCGAACTCGTCATCGGTGGCGACGGGCGGCACCTGGTCCTGGTTCTCGACGGACTGCTCATGCCGGACCTCGTCGTCGGATTCCTCCTCGGTTTCCTTCTTCTGCTCCTGCACCTGGGATCTGACGAGTTCCCAGTTGCTGACGATCTTCATGCCCTCGTTGGGCAGGTAGACGTTGCCTGCAGCGTCATTGATGGCGACGATGTCGCGGTTGGTGCGAAAGACAGGCGTCTTGGCTGCGGCGAGGGTGTCATTGACGGCGTTCAGGTCGTCGCCATCACCTGCGCAGTCGCGGACGTAGGCGCCGGAGCCGCCCCAGGCGCCGTAGACACAGCCTGCGACGTCCGCGGGGGCGGCCGGTTCTCCCTGAGGGACATCGGTGGTTTTCGGGGAGCCACCACCCAGGGGGACGGTGATGAGCGCGCTGGGGGTGGCGATGCTGACCTGGCCGCCAGTGCGGCTGGGCAGCTGGGCGCGGGCGGTGCCGTCGGCCTGGGGGACGTCGATGGATCTGCCGGTGGTGCGCACCCGGCCCGCGCCGACGGCCACGATCTCATCTCCTGCGACGGTGAGCTGGGTGTCGGAGGTGATCCCGCCGTCGAGGCGCCCGGCGTCCTCGGTGGTGAAGTGGTGGTCGCGGGAGGTGACTCGGGTAACGGCGCCGGCGGCATCGACGATGAACCCCACGCCGCCGCGGCCGGCGGTCACGCGCGGCTGTTGCAGGTCCTCGGCCACCGGTGTGGCCGAGGCGGTGTTGAAGGAGGCGAAATCCTCCAGGGTGGTGGCCCAGACCTTGCCCCCGGCGGTGTCGGCGATCAGGACGGTGTCGTCGCCCTGGACCACCGTCATGTCCCCGACGGAGACGCGGGAGTTGAGAAGCAGCGATGCGGTGGTGATGGTGGCGGCCGCGGAGCCCTGCGAGTCGTGCAGCAGGACGCGGTTGCCCTCCTGGCTGACGTCGAACTGGTGGGAGGCGGGGTCGAGGCCGCCGTCGAGGGTCCGGGACTGATAGTTGAGATGCCCGACGAGGCCTTCGGCGGGGTTGGTGACCCAGACGCCGCCGTCGTGGAGATCCACCTCGGTGGCTGGCACTCCCTGATGGACCAGCGCGAATCCGGTCAGCGACGCCAGCAGCAGACCGACGATACCTGTCTCGATGCGGCGTCGTGTGAACAGCAAGTCAACTCCCCCGTAACAGTTATCGTCTGGTCGGATCAGTTCGGAATCATAACCTCTGGGGCAGCGGGCAGCACAGGGGAAGCAGCGTCACGACCATGGGGCGGGGACCCCATGAGCCACCCCAACCCACTATCTGCCGTAGTGGAAACAGGTTTGGGATGCCTGCGCGGTGTCCTTCGCCTCAGTATCAGGAGTAGCAGTGGCTCAGTAGTAGTAGGGGAAGTCCGACCAGTCGGGGGCACGGTGCTGCAGGAACGCGTCGCGGCCCTCCACTGCCTCGTCGGTCATGTAGGCCAGGCGGGTCGCCTCGCCGAGCAGCACCTGCTGGCCAACCAGGCCGTCGTCGACCAGGTTGAAGGAGTATTTCAGCATCCGCTGCGCCGTCGGAGACTTCGCGCAGATCTTCGCCGCCCACTCCAGGCCTGTTTCCTCCAGGTCGGCGTGGGGCACGACCTTGTTGACCATGCCCATCTCGTGAGCCTCCTGGGCGTCGTGGACGTCGCCGAGGAAGAAGATCTGGCGCGCGAACTTCTGCCCCACCTGGCGGGCCAGGTAGGCCGACCCGAAACCGCCGTCGAACGATCCGACGTCAGCGTCGGTCTGCTTGAAGCGGGCGTGCTCGGCGGAGGCGATGCTCAGGTCGGCGACGACGTGGAGGGAGTGGCCACCACCCGCGGCCCAGCCGTTGACGAGCGCGATCACGACCTTCGGCATGAACCGGATGAGGCGCTGCGCCTCCAGGATGTGCAGGCGGGCGAGCCGGGCTTTGTCGACGGTGCCTGCGGACTCGCCGTCGGCGTACTGGTAGCCGGCCCGGCCGCGGATGCGCTGGTCGCCGCCGGAGCAGAACGCCCAGCCGCCGTCCTTGGGGCTCGGGCCGTTGCCGGTGAGCAGCACGCACCCGACGTCGGAGCTGGTGCGGGCGTGGTCGAGGGCGGCGATCAGCTCGTCGACGGTGTGCGGCCGGAAGGCGTTGCGCACCTCGGGCCGGTTGAACGCGATCCGCACGGCGGCGACGTCGCGGGCGCGGTGGTAGGTGATGTCGGTGAAGCCGAAGCCGGGGACCTCGTCCCACCGCTCAGGCCTGAACGGATTGGTCATGACCCACCAGCCTAGTGGGAGCCGCCTTGTCTGGCGTGGGTGCCGTCCTGCCGGTCTCAGTCTCAGAGATAGGGGCGTTCCAGGGCGCGGCGGGCCCGGTCGGGAAGGTTCGTGAAGATGGCGTCGACCCCCAGGGCCGCGAGGGCCCGGATGTCCTCGTTCTTGTCGACCGTCCACACGTTCACCCCGATCCCGGCCTCGTGGCACAGCCACATGTAGTTCGGCTGCTGGAGCGCGTAGAAGTGCGGGTGCAGGTAGCGGGCGCCGAAGAGATGGGCGTACTTCCACGGGTCGTAGAGGCCGTCGGAGTACAGCAGGGCCAGGTTCTCCGCCGGGACGGCGTCGCGCAGGTTCGCCAGGGAGAAGTGGTTGAAGGAGGAGAACAGCACCCGGTCGAGCAGCCCCGCCTCCTGGACGATGTCGAGGGCTTCGCTCTCCATGCCGGGGTAGAGCTCGACGGAGTTCTTCAACTCGATGTTGATGCGCACCCCGGTGGGGCCGAGCAGGTCGAGGGCCTCCCGCAGTGTCGGGATCTGCACCTTGCGGTGCCCGACGAAGCCGTTGCTGAAGTTGCACAGCCGCAGCTGCTCCAGCGTCAGGTCCACCACCCTCCCGAACCCGTTCGAGGTGCGGTTGATGGTCTCGTCGTGAATGACGACGAGCTGCCCGTCGCTGGTGCGCTGGACGTCGAACTCGACGCCGTCCGCCCCCATCTCGATGGCCTGCTCGAAAGCCGGAATGGTGTTCTCAGGAGCGTAAGCCGATGCTCCGCGGTGAGCCCAGATCGCTGTCATGCCTCCTCCTTGGCTGCAATGGTAATACCAATGTTCAGCGGAGGCCGGCTGTTCAGCGAAGGTCGGCATCACGGGCGAGGATCACCAAACCCACCCGGTCGCGGCGGCCGAGCTTGGTCAGCAGCCGGCTGATGTAGGTTTTCACGCTCGACGGGGCCAGGTGCTGGGTTTCGGCAATCTCGGCGTTCGTCAAGCCCCGTCCGACGGCGACCAGCACCTCCAGCTCTCGTTCGCTGAGCCGCCTCAGAAGCGCCCTGGCCGCTGCCTGGCGTTCGTCCAGCCGGGGTTGCGGCTGCTGGTTCAGGACGCTGCGAGCCAGGAGTTCGCGGGTGATACGCGGGGCCAGCACCGCATCACCGTTCGCGACGGCCGCTATGGCGTCGGCCAGCTGCGATGTCGTCGCATCCTTGAGGAGGAACCCCGACGCCCCGGAATCGAGCGCGGCGAACGCGGCCTCGTCCTCGTCGAAGGTGGTCAGGATCAGCACCCGCACCTCGGGACGGGTTGCGGCAAGCTGGGCGGTCGCGGCGATCCCGTCGAGCCGCGGCATCCGCACGTCCATCAGCACCACCTGAGGGTCCGCGGTGCCGGAGCCGATCAGGTCGAGGGCCTCCTGGCCATCGGCCGCGGCGCCCACCACCTCGATCCCCGGGACGCTGCGTAGCTGCAACGTGAGACCCAGCCGGATGGACTGCTGGTCGTCGACGATCAGTACCCGGGTCATCGGGCCAGCTCCGGAAGTCGCGCGGCCAGCACCCACTGGTCGCCGGCAGGACCTGCGTAGAACTCACCGCCCGCCTCGGCGATGCGGCGCGCTATGCCGGCCAGGCCCCGGCCACCCCCGGAGGGCGGCGCCGCGGTGGGGGGCAGTCCGCTGGCCACCCGCACCTCGGCTCCCCCCGCCGCCGCGGGAGTGATGGCGACCAGGATCTGGGAGTCGTCGGCGTAGCGCAGCGCATTGGTCAGGGCCTCCCGCACCACCGGCACCACGAGGGAATGCGCGACCTCAGGGGCGGGCCCCGCGACGACCCGGACCCTCCGGCCCGCAGCCCGGACCCGCGCGACCAGCCCGGCAACCGTGTCGTCGCCGTCGTTGCTGACCGGGGTGTCGCTGTTCAGCTGGGCAACCACGCCGCGGGTGCGGTCCAACCCCACCTGGGCGGCCTCTTGCAGCATGACGAGGGCCTCGCGGGCGGCGGCGGGGTCGTCGTCGAAGGTCGCCAGCGCGCCCCGCGACAGGCTGATGACGGCGGTCAGGGCATGCCCGACGGTGTCGTGGAGATCGGTCGCGATGGATATCCGGGCCTGGGCCTGACGCTGGGAGGCATCGGCGCGCAGGTCGTGGTCGCGGGCCTGTAGCCGGTCGTACCGCCACCTGATCAATAGCCCAGCGGATGCCCCGGCCAGCAGCATGAAGGCCATGGAGAAATAGCCTCCATTGAACCGGTCTCCGAGTGTCGCAAGCCAGCTCCCGGCCAGTACCGCCGCCTGCAGCAGCACGGTGGCCACCACCGCCGCGGGGAGACGACCAGCCCGCACGATGCTGTACTGCACCATGACCGCCGGGACCATGACGAGAAAAGCACCAGTCAGCACCGCCTCGGCGAGCGCAGCGACGATCACCAGCCCCACCGCAGCCTCCGGGTGCCGGCGTCGCAGAGCCACCGCCACCAGCCCGGCGGCCGCGCAGATGATCTCCCACGGCAGCAGCCCCAGAGGGAGGTGCTCAATCAACAGCAGCCGCCAGACCATGACCGTCAGGTACAGCGCTACGAGCCCGCACCAGAAGCCGTCGACCAGGCGGGGGCTGTGCTCCCAGCCCTCGATCCGGGCCTCGAAAGGAGTGCGCCGCACCCGGATGTCGCTGCTCACCTCACGCCTCCATTCGTGCCGCACGCCGCCTGGCAACACCATAGAGTGCGATCACCCATGCCAGCCCGATCCCGGCCCAGCCTGCCATGTCTGAGAAGGAGAAGAGCTCGTCGCCACCCTTCGCCACCATCGCATTCACCGGCAACGCGAACGGCATGAGCCAGGAGAGCCCCGGGGCCGCAACCCGGATCGCCATGGCCAGGATCGACCCCAGCAGTCCGGCGGCCGCCAGCCCTGAGAATTCACGAATCCACAGCCCAGCCGCGGTGATGACAGATCCGACGGCCCAGTAGCAGGGCACCGACGCCAGGGTGCGACCCACGATCACCGCGAGTCCGCCGTCCGCGAGCAGGTCCTGTCCGAAGCCCATCACCACGATGGCTCCGATGATCATGCTGGAAAACACCAGCGCCGTGACCGCGGCACGCTCCAGGTTGCGCAGAACCTGGGCACGTAACAGCACCCCGGCTCGGTCCAGCGACCGGGCACGCTGCCAGCTGCGGGCTTTCTGCGCGCGGGCTGCGTCGACGGCCGCGAACATCGCCAGCCCCGCGGGCAGGAAAACCATGGCGGGCAGCTGGACGCCGTTGATCAGCACGGCCTCCCAGGTCATCTGCTGTTCGGCATAGATCTCCTGGTTGTACTGGTAGTTCCAGCACCCGGACAGTGCGCCCAGGAGGCCGAACAGAGCAGCGGTGGCGGCCACGGGCAGCAGGGAGGTCTTGCGGCGTTCCCACCGCCAGGCACGCATGGTCAGGTGACGGGGCCGGGTGATGGTTGCTTGAGTCATGAGAGTTCCTTGGGTTTGGTGACGAACCAGATGGCGGCGGCGGTCCAGGCCGCGGCCAGGACGATCAGGGCTATGACGTCGAAGACGCCGGTCGGGGTGGTCAGCAGCTGCGGGGTGGCGGCTGCGGTCCCGGCGGGATAGGCGGTGGCGGGCTCCAGCGGGGAGGCGCCGACGGTCAGGCTCCAGGGCGTTAGCCACCCGGCCTCGGGGATGCGCAGCGGTTCAAGTGCCGTTGTCAGGAATGCCCCGGCCACGCTGACGATCAGCCCGATGGGACGGTCGGGGAATCGCATGGCCAGCGCCAGCTGCACGGCAGCGACGGCGACGGACCCCAGCAGGAGTACGACCAGGCAGCGGGCCGCCGTCGCGGGCAGTTCCGGACTGGACGGCATCCCGGTGGCGACGCCGAAACCAACCACGACCGCGACGAGCAGCACACAGCACAGGGCTGCCAGGGCATTCAGGATCAGCAGCTTCGCCACGAACCGCTGCCGTAGCGACTGGCCTAGCGCGTCGAAGACCTGCCCCATGCGCTCCTGATGGTCGACAGCAGCCAGCCGGGCTGCGATCACGGCGACAAAGAGCGGGGCGAACAGCTGAGACATGCCCATCACGTCGAGCAGGGCGAAGTCGGTCGCGGCGAACTGCCCGCTCTTGGCTGCCCGGGCCCGGACCAGGAAGAGCGTCCATACGATCCACAGTCCCAGGATGCCGGCGGTGAACAGGATGATCCGGCCCCGCCGCTGCTTGCGCAATTCAAGTTTCAGGGGAAGTGCTGCTGCGCTCATCAGACCATCACCTGCTCCCGGTGGGAGGTGTCCTGGAGGCGCAGGCCCACGGGGACGGTTGCGGCGGCCGGGACAGCCGTCTCAGTCAGGGACAGGAAGATCTGCTCCAGCGACCGCCTACGATGCTCGACGCGAGTGACCTGATGTCCCGCACGTGCCAGCGCTGCGACGCCGTCGGCCACGACCGGGTCGGGCAGGTGGGTGGAGATCAGCTCGCCTCTCTCGACCCGGGTGCGGATGCCACGCTGAGCCAGGACGCCGGCGGCGCCGGACAGGTCGGAGGTGCGGAACACCATGCGTCCCTCATCACGGAGCCGCGAGAGGGGACCCTGATAGCGCAGCACACCGTCCTTGATGATGCCTACGTCGTCGGCCATCTGCTCGATCTCGCTCAGGATGTGGCTTGAGACCAGCACGGTGATGCCGTGCTCGCGGGTCAGGCGGACGATCAGGTTCCGGATCTCGACGACTCCCGCCGGGTCGAGTCCGTTGGTGGGCTCGTCGAGCAGCAGCAGGTGCGGCCCGCCGACCAGCGCGATCGCGATGCCGAGCCGCTGCTTCATACCCAGCGAGTACTGGCCCGCGCGGCGGTCGGCGGCGTGAGCGAGGTCCACGGTCTCCAGGACCCATTGGACGGCGCTCGCGGGTGCGCCGAGATAGTCGGCGACGAGGGAGACGTTCTCCCGGCCAGTCAGGCGGGGAACGAAGGCGGGGCCCTCGATGAGGGAACCGATGCGCGGCAGGATCTCCGATGCGTTGTGGATGAGGTCGCGGCCGAGGATCTCGATGCTGCCTGCGGTGGGCTGGGTCAGGCCGAGTAGCAGTTTGAAGGTGGTGGACTTCCCGGCCCCGTTGGGTCCGAGGAAGCCGTAGACGCGGCCCTGCGTGACTTCAAGGCCGATTTGGTTGACGACGGTCTGGTCTCCGTAACGCTTGGTCAGCCCAAAGGTGCGGATCAACATGTTCATGCTCTTCATCGAACCGCCGTTGAATCCACGAAACAGTCCTCCACGGATGACACTTGAAAGCCACCCGCCAGCACATCAGGACAGCCGACGCTTTGCGGGGGCGGGCGCGCCCGAGGCGCCGAATATCTGTGGGTCCAGGAGACCCATGTCTTTGAGCTGGGTGGTTGGTCTTTGGGCTGGGTGGTTCACTGGTGGTCCCGACCGGAAGGACACCTGTCATGGCACGAATCTTCATCACCGGTTCGACGGAGGGACTGGGCAGAAGCGCCGCCGAGGAACTCCTCGACGCGGGACACGACGTCGTCGTGCATGCCCGCAACCAGCAGCGCGCTGCAGCACTCGACGATCTTGTCGCCCGCGGCGCCGACCTCGTTGTCGGCGACCTCGCCCAGGCTGAAGAGGTCAAAGAGCTGGCGGAGGCGGTGAACAGCCTCGGACGGATGGACGCGGTGATCCACAACGCGGGTGCCGCCAACAACCCGAAATCAACACACCCGGGGAACCCGAAGGCGCTGCTTCCGGTCAATGTCGTGGCCCCATACCTGCTAACCGCGCTGATTGAGCGGCCCAGCCGCCTGGTGTACCTGAGCAGCGGCATGCACCTGAGTGGGCAGCCCGGTCTCAGCGGCATCGACTGGTCGGGGGAACGCGAAACCCGCACCTACGCCGACAGCAAACTCCTACTCACCACACTCGTCTTCCACATCGCCCGCCTGTGGCCTCACGTGCTGAGCAACGCCGTCTGCCCCGGCTGGGTGCCCACCCGCATGGGCGGACCCGCCGCCACGGACGACCTCACCCTCGGCCACAAGACCCAGACCTGGCTGGCAGTGAGCGACGATCCCGAAGCCCAGGTCAGCGGGGAATACTGGCACCACCAGCAGCGACAGGACCCCCACCCCGCCACCCGCGACCCAAAACTTCAGCAGGAACTCGCCGCCGCCCTCGCCGACCACACCGGAGTTCCTCTGAAACCCTGAGCCGACGGTTCACTGGCCTTCACCCGTTCCGCTGGTCCTAACCCGGTTTTGCTGACCCTAACCCGGTTTTGCTGGCCTTATTGCTGTTTGCTGGCCTCACAGCACAGGCAAACGCAAACAAGGCCAGCAAAATGACATTAAGGCCAGCACATCACCGATTGGCCTCGAAAGGCCACGACGCCGCCGGATCCGCCGGGTCTGCATCGACATTCCGGAAATTCAGCTGTTCGGTCTCAAGCGGACGCGACCGGCGTACCTGCCGCAGGCCCGCCTCAACACCGTCCAGTGAGCCCATGATCGTGACAGGTCGCCGTGAATGGCGCTGGGAGAGGATCCAGCCCTCTGTTTCCTCCATAGCCTCCAAGACCATGTCATAGCGTGATATCAGGTCGGCGACCACATGGTCATGGTCGTAGGACAGCCGATGATGGGCAGAGAGGCCGGCAACCGAACCTCTCACCAGGACAGCATCGGGCACAACTTCCTGGAGCCGTGCCGCTGACGTCAGGATCTGCTCCATGCCGGAATCGACTGACGGACGCGGAACACTCATAGACCGAGGGGGTTATTCACGAGCGCCTTGAGAGAATACAAAATCCCTTGTCAGAGCCCAGTCGCCTAAGGTCGTGAATAACGCCCTGATTTTGTCAGATCAGATAAATAAGAATGCTTCCAGGGCGATGCGATACATATTCCCCACTCCCCGGCATAACAGCACTCGGACACGGGCAAAGGCCGACAGATCTAGGTTTGCGTGAGCGGGTTCCGGGTTTTCAGACTGGGGAAGGGCGAGTAGTCGCGATCCGCGGTCAGCAGTTCTGTGACGCCGTGACCCAGGCAGATGGCCGCGATCCTGGCTTCGTGCAGTCTCGCCCCGGTCATTCCAGGGCCGCCGAAACCCCTGAGGGTCCGCAGATAGTCGGACGTCTCCCCTAGGAGAAGGGCCTTGGGCAGTAAGGTCAGCTGCTCTATCGCGTCCAGGGCGACATCCAGCAGGGACGGTGGGTCGTAGATGCGGGGGTGCGTGGTCACCGCCAGGAACTCAGAGACGCACGGCCAGGGGATGCCGAACACTCCCGGCGCGTCCGTCAGCTCTTGAATGACCCGGAGGGCGGCCGTATGGTGCGGGCTGTCCTCGCGGTGCGCGTATACCAGGATGTTGGTGTCGAGTGCGATCATTGCCCGTAAGCCACCTCGATGATCTGATTCGCCGCGACCTTGAGTCCCATTCCACCGGTTGTTGCCCACGTGAACGCCAGCACCGAGCTGGCGTCACGGCGAGCCAGCTCCGCCTCCAAACCAGCAACGATCAAGTCAGCCATGGTCACGCCTTCAGCCGCCGCGTAGCGTTTGGCGCGCATCAATAACGCGGCGGGCAACTCCAGCGTCGTCTTCATGCCCCGAGGTTACATCGCCGGGACAGCCCGGTTTCCTCAAACCGGTAAATCCATTGGCTTGCAGTCGCGACCAGATCGAAGGTACGGTCCAGCGCCAGCTCGGTTGCGTTGGGACAGACATTCTTGTTCATTCAAGCATTGCCTAGCTTTCACCATCACAGCCAGCATATGGCCATGTAGACCTGATCAACTTAGCCACCCGCTGGTACTCTAAGAAGGATGAGCATCCAGATCAACGTGGCTGACGCCAAGGCGAGGCTCTCAGAGCTCCTCACCAGGGTAGAGAGGGGCGAGCAGATCACATTGGCGCGCGCCGGACGACCCATCGCCACGTTGAACCCCGTGGAAAGTAGGCCAAAACGCATCCTCGGACAGCACCCTGAATTCGCGATCCCACGCGACGAGCTCCTGGCCCCGATGAGCGAAGCCGAGCTGGCCGAGTGGGAGTGAGCCCAGACAGATCGTAAAATACGAACGCATTGGCCTGGACGCTCACGGTCCAAGCGATCCAACGCAGCTATCACCTGGTCAGCGCCAACCCGGTATTCAGCCAGCTCCCAGGACTCCAGCTGCTCCCCAACTGATCATTGATCTGGATCAACGTTTCGTCGTCGATGCCCTTCGGGCAGCGCCGTGTTGCTTGCCTGCCAGCTCCTGAGCAGGCTATGTTCCTGAGTCTAACCTTAAGATAAACTTTAAATAGTTAAGGATTCCGGATGCGGATGCTCAAGCAACGAGGCCTAGCGATCGCTGCCACCACCCTAGCCCTGGCTGGTTGCGGCGCGAATGTCAATTCAACGGAAGGAGGCCTCCCGGTTTCAGCTCTCCCGGCGCCACCTTCAGTTTCGTCGACCTCCCCAGCGCCCAGCGTCGAAACCACCCCGACCATAGATGTAACGCCAACGCCGTCAGAGAGTCCGACGCCCTCAGAAAGCCCCACCCCCACGGAGAGTCCGACGCCGAGCGTGGAACCGACTCCCAGTCCCAGTCCGACGCCGAGCGAGGAGCCTTCTGCCACGCGGTCACCGAAGACCAGCAGGAAGTCCAGGCAGGCCACTGATTCCCCCACCTCCACCGGGAAGAGCCCGGAGCGGTCGGCCCCGGCCGAGGTCAAGGCCCCGCCGCAGGAGGCTCCCCAGGAGAGAGACAACAGCTCCGCCAATAAAGTGCTGAACCTGGTCAACCAGCAACGCTCCGCCGCCGGCTGCGGACCGCTGACCCTCGACAACCGGCTGAACCAGGCGGCCACCGCCCACTCCCAGGACATGAGCCAGAACAACTATGTCGCACACAACTCCCAGGACGGCCGCGACCCGTTCCAGCGGATGCGTGATGCCGGTTACCCGTCGCCGGGGGCCGAGAACATAGCCCAGGGCTATGCCGACGAGCAGGCGGCGGTCGACGGCTGGATGAACAGCCCAGGCCACCGGGCCAACATCCTCAACTGCAACCTGCACACCATGGGCCTCGGCACCGCGTCCTCACCCACGAAGGGAATCTACTGGACACAGACCTTCGGCTTCTGACCTCACCCCGGCGCCTACGGCAGGTCCTCGCAGGCCTGCCGTAGGTTGTTCTCAGCAGGTCTGAGGATGAGGAGGGCCATGACTGACTGCCCGACACCCACAACCGGCCTCCCACCGGGGCGGGTGGATGTGCTGATCGTCGAGGATGAGCTAGAGCTCGCCGAAGCCACCGCCGAATACCTCGATGCCATGGGAATCAGCAGCCATTACGAACCGACGGCGGAGGCCGCCCTCGACGTCCTGAGCCGCCGGGAGGCCGGAGTGGTCCTGCTGGATGTGAACCTGCCAGGCGACAGCGGGTTCGCGTTCTGCCGGCAGCTGCGGCAGGCCTCACAGGTCCCGGTCATCTTCATCAGCGCCCGCGGCAGCGAGGACGACCAGGTGCTCGCCCTGAGCGTCGGCGGCGATGACTACATCGTCAAACCCTTCTCGCTGGCTGTACTCGCCGCCAAGATCAGACGCATGCTGAGCAGGTCCGGCCAGCACACCGCCGGGTTCGACGATGGGAGGCTACGGGTCGACGACGAGGCGGGACGGGTCTGGCTGCACAACCGGGAACTTAGGCTGCCGACCATGGAGGACCGCCTACTGCGACACCTGGTGCGCCACCGCGGCCGCGTCGTCACGAAGCAGGAGCTGTTCGACGAGGTCTGGGGCGAGCCGTTTACCTCGGATGGGACGCTGACGGTCCACATCCGTCGGCTGCGGCGGCGGATCGAGCCAGACCCCGAACGCCCCACCTATCTCAAGACCGTGTGGGGACGGGGCTATCTGTTCGAGGACACCAGGTGAGACGGGGCTTTGGCTTCGGCATCGTAGTGGTCGCGGTGGTAGGCATCGTTGTCACGTGGTGGCTGGCCAGCCGTCCGGCACCCACCCTTCAGACCGCCGAGTTCAACGACATCGCCCAGACGCTGGCGGAGCATTGGCCCAGTATCCACGAGGAGGACTTCGCCCGCTCGCCGGTTCCCTTCCTGGTCATCGGCGAGGACGGGACACCACTCTTCAGACGCGGTGACATCCCGGCCAGCACGCTGCAGGCGGCTGGAGCCGGTTCTCCCAGCCTGCCCGTGCTGGTCTCGGGCCGCTGGGTGGCACAGGTGTACTTCCCCAACATCCCCGCCGGGGACTACGCGGCCCGGCAACACCTGACCGCCTGGGCTGTCACCGGCGCGATCGCAGCGGTGACGCTGCTCGCCACCGCTCACACCTGGTGGCTGCGGCGCCGGGTGGTGCTTCCGTTCCGGCGGCTGGAACGGTTCGCGGCCGACGTCGCGGCGGGCGATCTCGACGCTCCCCTACAGGTGGATGCCGGAAATGTGTTCGGAGCCTGGAGTGAGAGCTTCGACGTCATGCGGCGCGAGCTGACAGCCGCCCGCACCCAGGCTGCTGCCGCCGAGGAGTCCAAGAGGCAGCTGGTGGCCCAGATCAGTCACGACATCCGCACGCCGCTGGCGTCCATCAGGGCGACGGCGGAGGTGTTGGGCCTCAAAGAGACGGACCCCTCACGGCTGGAGCGCCTCGGCGTCATCGACTCCAAGGTGGCCCAGTTGCAGTCCCTGGTCGCCGACCTCGCGACCGCCGGCACCGCCTCGCGCCCCAGCCTGGAGATCAGGCCCGAGGTGGTGGCCAGCAGCGAAATCGCCACGTGGGTGAGCCACGCCGGCTCCGCGTACGGCGTCACCGTCGGGCCCATCCCGGACTGCCTGATCGAGGTCGATCCCGGCAGGATGCAGCAGGTCTTCGACAACATCCTCACCAACGCTACAAAATACGCTCGTACGGCCGTCACCGTCACCGCCCGGCTCGACGCCGACGTGCTGCGCATCGATGTGCAGGACGAGGGACCGGGGCTGCCTGCTGCAGAGGTACAGGCGGTCTTCGATCACCGGTTCCGCGGCTCGAACTCCGCCGGGATTCCCGGCGAGGGGCTGGGTCTTCACAGCTGCGCCCAGCTGATGGACGCGATGGGCGGCTCGATCTCGGCGAGCGGGGATCCCGGTTTCCGCATCCGCCTCGGCCTGCCGCTGGCGCGCTGAGGCTGATCTCGCGAGCCGTCATGCCGCCGGGTTCTCCAACCCCAGGCGCGTGCATGGCAGAAGTCCACCTCGCTCACAGCATGACCCAGGAGCATTCCACCCCAGAACCGCTTTCCACTGACGGATCTCCAGCGCACGCCACCAGGACCACCGCAAGACCCGCACCGTTAAGACTTTGTTAGGGAACCGGAAAGACTCTGGTCAGGACTATGTCCGTAACGTCGGGGACGGAAAGGACTTCATGGCCATGAACCCCATCATCGAGACCTCGAAGCTGTCGAAGACGTTCTCCGTCGGTGGCACGCAGCAGCACGTCCTGGTGAATCTCGACCTGAGGATCGAGGCCGGTGATTTCACCGTCATCATGGGCCCCTCGGGGTCCGGCAAGTCGACGCTGCTGTATGCGCTCTCCGGCATGGACCGCCCCAGTCTGGGCCGGATCCGCTTCCTGGGCACCGAGATCACCGGCTACAGCGAGAACCGGCTGGCCCGCTTCCGCCGCAGCCACTGCGGTTTCGTCTTCCAGCAGATCCACCTGCTGGACTCGCTGTCGGTGTTCGACAACCTCATGGCGCTCGGTCTGCTGACCACCCGGAGCCGACGGGCCGTCGCCGAGCGGGCCCGGCAGCTGCTGAGTCTCGTCGGACTCTTCGAACAGGACCACCGCAAGTTCCCCAGCATGCTCTCAGGCGGCGAGGCCCAGCGGGTCGGAATCGCGCGTGCACTGATCAACTCGCCCGCGGTGTGCTTCGCCGACGAGCCCACCGGACAGCTGAACCACGACAACACCGACCGGGTCCTGAATCTGCTGACCGGTATCCACCGGGATGGGCAAAGCATCGTGTTAGTCACCCACGACCCGCACGTGGCGGCGCGCGGCAGCCGAGTGCTCTACCTGCGCGACGGCGGCGTCGTCGATGAGCTCGCCCTGGGACGTTATATGAAATCAAGTCCAGACGACAGCCTAGAGACCGTTTTTCAACAGTGCCCACAAACCTACAGCACTCAACTTCTACTCACGGGGCGACACTGCTGCTGCACAAACGAGCAGACCAAAGCGTGCCGCCCATATTCCCTGTATCTCACGGATGTTTGAAAGGTGTGCCCGTGTTCGCAGATAGGTGGTGAAACCTCCACGAGCGTTGATTTCAACCTCCACGTCTTCAAATCCCAGCCAAGCCCTCTCAAGTGGGAACCAGATCTTGTACGACGCCTCCTTAATGCAGAAGAGTAGTCGGTCAAAAAAGACTTTGGGATGCTCTTCCCGAAGCGACATCACAGCTGCAACCTCTGACCGGTGAGCAATCATTCGCAATGCTCCTGGTGGGAGAGGTTCGTTAGGCTCGGCATCAATACCGAGCCCCCGAGAGACCTCGACGCTGGCGACAATAGCCCCGACGAAGCCATCACAGTGAGTAAGGCTGCCGATGAACCCGTCCGGCCAGCAAGGCTCACCCGAAGGGCCTTGGGGGATAGGACCCGCAGCTGCCCCAGCGCGCATGAGCGCTTCACGTGCCAGTCGCCGCGCTGTGTAGAACTCACGGCGGCGACGGTCGATTGCCATAACCACGAAAGCCCGCTCGAGGGGGTAAGGCGATGGCTCTTCATCGAGTGCAAACGACTCAGCCGCCACCACACCACGTGGAACTATGCTGGATAGCAGCCCGGTCATCAGCGCAGACACTGGATGACTTCTGCGGCAACTTCACGGGCATGGCCCACAAGGTAGAAATGACCGCCCTTAAACTCACGAAAGCGCACCGCATGTCTGGAGTGATGGCGCCAGCGGAGGACCTCTACCGATGGTGCGAGAGGATCCCGGTCACCATAGAGCACCGTCACCGGGCATTCCACCATAGCATCAGACGCAACAGCGTGACCTTGGAGCAGCCGGTAATCCGCTCGGACTGCGGGCAGAGCGAGTTCAAGTAGCTGTGGGTCAGCAAGCAGGCTTGGGTCGGTGCCCTCCATTCGGAGCAATTCAGCGACGAGGGCGTCATCTGAGTGAGTTGCAGCATTACCAGAATAGGGAATCGACGGCGCGCCGCGACCTGATGCGACCAAGTGCTGAACGCAGAGACCAGCTAGACCGAGCAGGTTCGCCACCTCAAAGCCCACCAGAGAGCCCATGCTATGGCCGAAGAGCGTAATCGGGCGGTCACCTACGAGCGCTAGTACAGCAGCCGCGACGGAGCGAACCAAGTCCCCCATCGATTCACTGAAAGGTTCGCGAAGTCGATCTTGACGACCTGGGTACTGAATAACCCAAACTTCCGCGTGATTGCCTATCAAATCAGCGAGAGGGCGGTAAAAAGTAGCCGCGCCACCTGCATGCGGAAGGCATAGGAGCAACGGCGCTGACTCGCGAGCCGGTCCATAGCGTCGAACCCACCGCCTAGCCTGTTCACAGATGTGCGGCGAGGGTGGCTGTGTTGGTGCTGTTGCATCCATCATGCTTCTCCCTCAGTAGGGATATCGTGCCTGCGAGTGAGCACCCGAACGCTGAATACTGCGGCCAACACGAGCAAAGCTGCATCAACACCGAGCGTTGCGCTCGCGGCGCCATCACGTCCGCCCAGCAAAAAGAACAAAGTGCCGAGAACCGCAACACCAGCAGCACCGCCGAACTGAACGACAGCATTGAGCACGCCGGAACCAGCGCCGTTGTCTTCGGGGGACACCTGGGCAAGCACCCGTGCCGTCAAGACAGGGCTTGTAAGTCCCATGCCGCCCCCGAGCACCGCTAAGCACACAGTGACCTGCCAAGTCAGAGCACCATCGCCATGATAAAAGATCACAGCCAGAAGCAGCACGCCCACCGCCATGAGTAGGCAGCCGAGAGGAAGAAGCTGGCGCTCCCGCCGAGCCCCCGCACGCCAGGCGATCTGAAAGGTAGCCGCAATGCCGAGCGGCCAGGCAGCAGTCACAAGCGCGGTGCGTACAATCGACCAGCCGAGCTGACCTTGGAGAACTAGCGATATGATAAGAAAGCATGGCGTGACAGCCATGTATACCACCAGCACCACCAACAGACCTTCACCGAACTGGGCGTTAGAGAATAGACGCGGCGGTATGAGCGGCAGAGCTCTACTGCGAGCAGCAAGCCGACGTGCTCTTACGTAAGCATCAAGCCGGCGTTGATGCGCCCAGAAGGCCCAACCCGTGGGAGCGGCGGTGAGAAGAAGAGCGAAGGACCACAGCGGCCACCCCATCTCACGCCCGTTCACTAACGGAATGAGCACCGCGCACGCACTAGCCGACGAGAGCAATACCCCAATGATGTCTAGGCGGCCTGTCGTTGTGGTGTGATCGTCGGGAATCCAGCGCGACGCGACGACAGCCAGGAGGCACAGTGGGATATTAAGCAGGAACGCTGCTCGCCACCCCAGACCGCCCACGTCAGCGGCCGTGACCAACCCACCGATCAGCGGACCGCTCACGCTGCCGACACTCAACACAGCTCCGAACACCCCGAAGGCAGCGGACCAGTCCTTGCGAGGGAAAAGAGTATTAACCATAGCCACAACCTGTGGCACCATCGCCGCGGCTCCCATTCCTTGTGCCACGCGCCCAAGCACAAGTACAGGTCCAGTGATGGCAGCAGCGCACCAAGTTGATGCTAGACCAAACACCGTTGCGCCCACAACAAACGTACGCCGCTTTCCGAAAACATCGCCGCAGCGGCCACCTACAACTAGCAACATTGCAAATGCGAGCAGGTAACCCGCAACCGCCCATTGAGCCGTTGACTCCGAGGCACGGAGATCAGCTCGGATAGCAGGCACCATCACCGTCATCATCGTGGCATCGACACTGTCCATAAAAGCACCGATCAGCAGTACGGAGAAAGCAAGCCAGCGGCGCCGCTTCGTGATTCTGTCTGCGGCGGCTTCCAAACTGTTACCCGTCATGGCCCCTCCTGGACAATGAGTTTCACATGGTCCATTAGGGGCTGCGTCGTACCGACATGTTCGAGTTCGGTAACACCATCCACATACCCGACCTCATGAAAGCCGGCGAACTTGTAGGTGATAAACATCGCCCGGTTGCGGTCCGTGGGGACAAACTCAGCACGAAGCCTTACCCCGGCCTTGCGCGCCGCATTGACCACATATCCCAACATCACGCCCCCGACACCACGGGACATCACCCGGCACGACATCAGCAGCAGTTTCAGACGCCAGATATCTTGCCCTCGCTGCACCAAGCACAGACCGATCGTGCCATAACTGCCATAACGGTCGCTGAGGGTCGCGACGAGCAGGTCGTGGTCAGCCGAGGTACGCAGCGCGTCGAGTTCAGAGTAGGAGTAGGTATATCCGGTGGCATTAAGCTGATTTGTCCGCACCGTAAGTTCCTGCGCACGCTGCAGGTCATTTTCTGTGGCTGCCGCAATTGTCATCCTCAGGCCCAGGCGGATGAGGAACTCACTAGCCGGGCCGTCATACGATTCCTCAGCGCGGCGCCGGTGGACGTCGGCGACGTACATTTCCCGCCGACGGCGTGAATCGTCAGTGACGAACTCGGGCTGCATCTCTGGCCTGTCGAGTAACGAACCAACCTCGGCAGCATCAAGACAGGCAACCTCAGGCAGTTCGTAGGCAATTTCGTCTCGCTCAAACGGCTGGTCGTCGATGAACGCGAGAGTGTCCGTGCCGATGTTCAACGCAGTTGCGATAGCTCGCAGCGAGACAGATTTGGCTCTCCATCCTATCTGCGGTACTATCATCAGATCGGCGAGGCCGAATCGTTCCAACGCTGCCATCGCAGCATCGTGGTCGTTGCGGCTTGCGATGGAGTTGAGGATACCGCGCTCGTCTAGGCCACGAATCGCCCGCGCCACCCCAGGCCGCAAGCGAAGAGGGTCTCCTTCAAGTAGGGTGCCTTCCCAGATGGTGTCATCGAGGTCCCACACCACACACTTCGTCGTGCTCATACATTCCTCCAGCTCGTGGCGTAGTTCCGAAACACAAAGTCGGCCAGATTGGTTTGGTGCAACTGACTCGATCCTTCGATGATTTCCATTACCGCCGCGTCACCGTGCAGCCGCTGCAGCGGATAGGTCGAACTACACCCGTGGGCACCATGCAGCTGCACTGCGTCGGCAGTTACGCGGGTCGCGGACCGGGCGGCAACGTACTTCGCCATCGAAGTCAGATCGACAGCAGCCTGCCCCCCGGCAATGCGACACCGTGCAGCTTCGAGGCACAGCAGCCGAGCCATGTGGTGATCAGCAGCCATGTCGGTGAGCATTCGCCGTACCAGCTGGTGGTCGCCAATACGGGTACCAAACTGTTGACGCGAAAGCGCGTAGTCGGCACAGCAGTGCACGGCTGTGCCCATTAGCCCAACGCATCCCCAGGCCACTGTGAATCGACCCAGGTCCAGCGCGGTGGAAGCGATCTGCAGGATTCCAAAACCCCAGCGGCCAATAACGTGATCAGCCGGCACCCGGACACCGTCTAGGTAGATATCGGTGGTCATTGAGCCTCGGATCCCAATAAGATCGCGGACTGGCTTGCGGTGCACGCCGGGCCGATCGGTCTCGACCAACACTGCCACCGGGCCTTCATCCGACCGACCGAAGAGCAGCACCACATCGGCCAGTTCCCCGTAGGTCGTCCAACGTTTGGTACCAGTAATTACGACCTCATTGCCCTCGCGGTGCACGGCTGTCGCAATGGCGGTCGCATCGCTACCAGCCTGCTCCTCTGAGAGCGCTAGCGCGGCGATCGCTGAACCGTCAGCCAACTGCGGCAGCCACCATTCCTGCTGCTCTTCTGTCCCCCAGCATTCAATGACATGACACACCATCGAGTGCACGGTCAACAGGCTACGTACCGAAGAGCACACGCTCCCGAGCGCCTCGGCAGCCAACCCGAGCGTAAGCGGACTGACACCGGCGCCACCGTATTGGGTGGAGATAGTGAGCCCGAGTGCACCCGACGCCCCCAGGTCTGTGACCAGATGCTCCGGCGTGGTCTGCTGCTGGTGAACCTCCGCCGCGAGCGGAGCAACTCGCTCACGAGCGACAGCGAGCACCCGCTCGAGCACCTGGGTCTCGCCTGGTTCAACATCGCTGACCTCAACGAAAAGTAGATTTTGCTGAGCAATCGTCGTCATGTGGATACCCTCACCGAGAGCTTGCGGTTGACGAAAGCAGTCAATGCTGAGATAGACTGAAAATTCGCCAGTTCCAGATCATCGCTGTTCACCTTCAGGCCAAAGTGGTTCTCGATGAAAGTGACGAGCTGCACCGCGAACATGGAACTCACAAAGCCGCGACGAAAGATATCATCATCGTCAGAAAGCTGGTCGATCGGCAGGAAATCCGCGAGGTAGTTAATGATCTCACCGCGAGTATCCATATTTATTCCTCCTGTTGGGTTAGTTGCTTACTCAGGGCGTTGATTTAAAAGTATCGGTGAAAGCCGCGACCCGACTTGCGCCCAAGGTACCCGGCGTCAACCATTCGACGCAACAATGGGGCCGGACGGTATTTGTCGTCGTTAAACGCATCATAGAGCACTTCGATCGACTTCAGGATTGTGTCAAGTCCGATCATATCTGCGGTCTCCAATGGACCCATCTTGTGCTCGAAGCAGGTTCGGAAGATGCGATCAACCTCGGCGGGTTTGGCGACCCTATCCTGCACCACGAAGATGGCTTCATTGATTGTCAACATCAGCACGCGATTGGAAACAAAACCGGGCGAGTCTTCGACTAAAATGCTCTCTTTACCTAGCCCGGCGAGGAAACGTCGAGCTACCTCGATGGTGTCGTCGCTCGTATGGAAGCCACGGATGACCTCAACGACCGGCTTGGCTGGCACTGGATTCATAAAGTGCATCCCGATGACCCGGTCAGGCCGCGAGGTCGCTGAAGCAACACGCGTGATCGGGATCGCAGAAGTGTTTACAGCGAAAACGATATCTCGACGGCAGACCTGATCCAGCGCAGTGTAGACCGTTCGCTTGATTTCCCAATCCTCGGTCACATTCTCCACGACGAAATCAACGGCACCCAACTCCTTGAGGTCGGTGACCATTACGATACGCTCCATCGCCTCATCAATGTCGACCCGCAGATCGTTAAAGAGAGCCATGCTACGAAGCTGGTCACGCATAGTAGCGCAAGACTTCTTAAGAACAGAGTCGGACACATCGGCGAGCACCACGCGGTGCCCGGTTGTGACCAGACTTTGGGTCACTCCGCACCCTATAACTCCCGCACCTACGATCCCCACCGTAGAGAATCTTGACAGGTTCGACAAGCCGGCTCCTTCATTAGCCATAGGCGTTTCGGTCATGCTGTTTTCACTTCTCCTTTCTGGCGTAGAGGTTGTAGATGTCGGTACCGATGTAGAGATCGTCCTGGGTCACCGTGACTCGGAAACCGCGCCGCTCGAGGTGGACCGATAGCCGGGCAACGCGACCGTCGTGTGCGTCATGAACTTCAGCAACGACCTGCCGCACCAGTGGCCAGTGCTCGTCATTGATACCGTTGAAAACTTCTTCCTCAAATTTCTGGACGTCCACCTTCAGCAGGTCGATACGTTCAATATGTTGCTCGCGCAGAATGTCACTGAGCCGACGCAGAGGTACGTCATAAGTCTGTGCGATGAAGCGCATGTCAAGAAAGTCTTCGCTCATACCAGTAAATTCAGCTGGCTCAGTCATCCCGAGGCGCTCCTGATTTTCGATGATCGTGCGGAGGTTCCTCTTCTCCTCCTCGCTATCTGGAGCGAAGGTCGACATGCCCGAGCTGTGGGGGTAAAACGTCAGTTGAGCTGATTCTTCCTTGTCTGACAGACCCATCTCGAAGACCGTAGCTTGAACAGCATGGCGGACGAGGTTTGCGCGCAGATGTTTGACTAGCGGCGGGGCTGGCTCGAAGATCAGCAATCGCACATCCGGGGCCTGAGTGTGAGCAAATAAGGAAAAAAGACCGATATTTCCGCCAACATCAACCACTGTGGCGCCCGGTTCGATGCGGACTCCGTGCTGGACATAGCCTCGGTGTTCGAAGATGTCGTCATAGAAGTGCCGGGTCTCGGCCTCGTTTTGCTGGCTGACTACCATACCATTGGGGAGCGTCAGTAGATTGGCTCTGGTCTTACAGGATCCATTCTCAGGTTCTTCACCGCGCACGAGCGCTGCCTGCTCATGCACGGTCGAATGCTCATAAACATCACGTAGCGTGAGAATTACACCAAGCTCACGACGGATCCGCAAAACCAGCTGTGAGGCAAACAAGGAGTTGCCGCCCAGGTCGAAGAAGGCTACGTCGGCGGTAGGCGGGGCATCGAGGTGAAGCAGGCGCTGCCAGAGTTTGGCGATAGTGGCCGTGACATCGTCCCCCAAGTAGTCATCCATATCAGTCGTGTCCGATGCGGCATGGACGGGGACCGTCGGCTTCTGGCCAAAAGTCAGAACCCGGTCACGGGCCAGTAGGAGCACAGCAGTGTCAGCCTCTGATTGGAAGGGGTGTCGCATCGAGGCGATAACACCTGTGGCATCGCGGACTTCGCTTGCCATGGAACTTAGGCTCTGCCCGGGACCGACTTCAAGCAAAAGGTGGTCTGCGGGGATCGCGGCCAGGGAGCGACCCCACTGGACAGGGCTGCACAGATGCCGCCCCCAGTAACTCGAGTCGAGCGCATCAGTCTCGGTCATTAGAGCGCCAGTGACGTTGGACAGATACGGGATTCGCGGTGCGTGGACGTGGAATCGACTAGCAGCACGGGCCAGAACAGCGGCAACCGGTTCCATCATCGGCGTATGGAAAGCATACGACGACGCCACTGCACGACTTGTTAGACCACGAGCCTTGGCACGTTCAGCCACCTCAGCAACAGCCACAGGCTCACCGGCAACCACGGTGAGGCAGGGCGTATTGGCACCGCTGATCCACACATCACCAACCAGCAGGTCCTCGACGTCGGCGGAGCTGGCGGCGATGGCCAACATCGCGCCGCGGGGAGCCATATGCAGTTCGTTGGCACGGTGTCCCACCAGCTGAAGCGCGTCTTCGAGGGCAAGGACACCAGAGACAGTGGCGGCGACGTACTCACCAAGGCTGTAGCCTGCCATCAGCATCGGGATCACGCCCCATCCGTCCCAGACCCGGGTAAGCGCATACTCGACGGTGAATAGCGCAGGCTGCGCGACCGCGTCGTCGATTTCCCGTGTCCCATCCGTAGAGCGTCCCAGCATTGCGCGCAAGTCCATCGTCACCGTGGGGTCCTGAGCGGCTAAAACTGGTTGGATGTCCACCCCGCAGTCTTGGCGTAGAACGGTCGTGCAATAATCAACGGTTTCCGCGAACACCGGATGAGCAGGCCCTATCCCAGCGCCCATCCCCCGGTAGTGGTCGCCCAGCCCCGGGAAGAGGAATGTGACGGGAGCCACGGTGGCAGGCCGGGAACTTAACTTCGATGCGGGGTTATCGTAGGTGGTCATACTTCATCGCTCCTTGGGTGGTATGCGAGAAGCGCGATTCGAGATCGTGCTAGCTTGCTCAATGAGGGCTCCTGAGAGGACCAGTTCGATCTCCTGATCAGTCAGATCGCGGTCGTCGATTGGGCTTGTTTCGTCTGGAGTAGAGGTGCATCCGAAACCGATTTCGTCGTTCATAAGACGCGCCATCTCCTCAGGAGTGGGGGCATCGAACGCGACAGTCATGGGAAGGTTGAGTCCGGTGCGGGCGCAAAGCCTGTTCCGCAGTTCGACGGCCATCAACGAATCAAGGCCGACACTGCGCATCGACGTCGTCGGTGACACGTCCGAGGCAGCCCCCAGCCCGAGGACAATCGCAACTTCCGACCGCACGAGGTCAAGCAGGAAACCATAGCGTTTCTCAGGAACCACACCGACCAACTCCACACTAGCCGCTTCGGAGGGCACCTGTTCATGCCCCGTCCGGCATCTAGTGGGGCGCACGATCTGTGTCAGCAATGGCGACACAGCCGGATCGAGCCGGAACCGGTCGGTCCGTGCAACAACGAGACCGGCATGGCCACTCCGTAGTGCCCTGCTCAGCGCTGATGCCAGATCCCCGTGCGACAGCGGTAAAAGGCCACCCGCAGCCATGCGCTCGCGGATGACAGGAAGACGTCCCATCATCCCCTCGCACGTTTGATCAACTGGGCCTAGTGCGAGGCTGAGACCGGGCTGTCCGGTCTGAACCCGGTGACGCATCAGCGCATCCAGTGCAGCGTTCGCAGCGGCGTATGTCGACTGCCCCGCACTGCCAAGGGTCCCTGCAACCGAGGAATACGTTACGAAGGCCGCTAGGCGCTCATGGATGGTTTCCTCATGCAACAGCCAAGCGCCGACTGCTTTCGGGCGTATCACCGCCGCAGCCCGGGTGGCGTCCTGGTTCTGAAGAATGCCGTCGTCCACCACACCCGCAAGGTGGAATATCGCAGTCAAAGGACGCTCGAAGTCCCTCACTAGGCGGCGTACATCGTCTCGGTCACCAATATCGCACGACACAAGCTTCACCGTCTGGGCACCGGCGGCGTACAGTCGAGCCATCAAAACACCATCAGGGTCGCCCTGCGGTCCGCTCCTCGAGGCCAGAACGAGATGCCGGGCACCATAGTCTGATACCAGCCGCCGGGCAATGTCACCTGCAAGATCTCCCGAGCCGCCGGTGATCAGCACTGTCCCTGCCGGATCAAACTGGCGGGGCATGGTCAGAACGAGCTTGCCCACATGGCTACCGGCCGACATAACACGCAGCACCTCGGATGCCCGTGCTATGTGATCGGCAACAAACGGGAGCGGGGCGACATGACCCTCCTCCACCATCCGTACCACGGTACGCAGCATCCGGAGGATCTGCTCAGGATCGTTGTCCATAAGATCAAAAGGCAGGTAGGACACGCCTGGGTGCCTGCGCGCAACCTCATGGGCATCGCGCACATCAGTCTTGCCAATCTCGAGAAACAATCCGCCTTCACGCAATAGGCTCAAGGACTCATCAATCATGGCACCTGTCAGAGAGTTCAACACGACATCGACGGGTTCCCAAGCAGCCGCGAAGCCGGGGTCCCGTGAGGTCGCCAACTGTTCAGGACCGAGTCCCAAGGACTCAAGGGCTGGCCACTTATGAGGACTTGCTGTGGCGAGCACCTCGGCTCCCAGATGACGGGCCAGAGCGATTGCGGCCATCCCCACGCCACCCGCGCCCGCGTGCACGAGCACCCGCTTCCCTGGACACACCCCAGCCAAGTTTACAAGGCCATGGTAGGCCGTCAGGTAGGCAAGCGGGATGGTGGCGGCTTCGTGGTCAGTCAGGCAATCCGGGACTCGGACGACGTAGCGCGCATCGGTGACAGCTTCAGTCGCCATCGAGCCCGCGGCTAGGCCCATGACCCGATCGCCCACAGAGACGTGGTCAATCTCCTTGCCTGTAGCAAGGACAACACCGACACACTCGAGACCCAGGCCCGGTGCCTCGACAACGTCGAGCAGATTGAGCGCATCGCGGAAGTTCACACCGCAGGCATGTACTTCAATACAGACCTGATGAGGCCCAAGATCTGTCTGTTGAAGAGGAACCACAGCCAACCGGTCCAGGCGGCCTTCACCCGTCGGCACGATCTGCCAGGATGTATCATCATCTGGGACGAGGAGGTCGTCGCCAAGGCAACGTAGTCGGGGACCCAGCAGCCGCCCTGCTCGAATCGCAAGCTCGGTCTCGGCGCTGCCAGCCACCATGCCAATCAGCATGTCAAGGTCCGAGCAACGAGCACAATCGTCAAGATCAAGGAGGCGCACGGTTCGAGCAGGCACCTCCTGACGCCAGGCGCGCACCAAACCCCATAGGGCTGCACCGGCAGGATCACGCAACCGATCACCCGCATCGACGCTAACACAACCCTTTGTGAGCACTAGAACTTCACGGTCATCATCGTGGCTGGCAAGATTCTGCAGGTTCACGAGTGCGCCAGCCAGCCGCTCTTCAAGACTGCCATCGAAGTCTGTGAAGTCGACGACGATTGGATTTGTCTCGGTCGCACCAGGCCGGACTTCGATCGGGATCCAGTCAATGCGCATCAGCGTGTCATCATCAGCGTCGTGTAGCTCAACCTCGTCGGGTCGGATCGGTTGAGTCACGACGGTCATCGCCGCGAGTAGTTCATCGTCAGCCCCTATGAGTTCTACCTGGATACCGGCATCCTTTCGCTGGGCGCGTACATCGATCACCTCGCCTGGAAGGCAGCGAATCTGGATGTTATTGAACGCAACGGGAATCTCAACTGAAGCATCCAAGTCTTCCGCAATATAGGTGTCAGCTTGGCTCAGACCGTCAGGTCCATCGAGTCCTCCGAAGACGTGCAGCGCGGCGTCGACGATAGCCGGGTGAAGGTGGAAGCCTGTAGCACCATGGGTCCGGCGCAGACTTTCCGGCAAACGGATCCGTCCGCAAGCCAAGCCGTCGCCCCCCTTGAGTGACTCGAGGCCCGTGAAGGCATCGCCATAGTGGATGCCGCGTCGATCTAGCACATCGCGAAGGTGCACGGGATCTATCGGGTTCCCGACGCTTTGGGGAACTCGGTCAGGGACGTCGACCATAGCGCCTGTCTGCCCAGAGGCGTACAAGCTCCAGGGTTCGTCACCTTTGAGGCCAGCGGGGCGAGCCCAAAGGTCGATACTGTGGTCGGTCCCGCACGTCACCACCGCCTGTAGATCGACTGGGCCGTCACTCAGCACGAGGGGGTGATGGAGCCGTAGCGAGCGAAGACCACCAGTGCCGGCAAGCTCTGCAGCGACAACCGCGACCTCGAGCAGCGCGGCACCGGGCAGCACTGTGGCACCAAATACCTGGTGGTCGCCAAGCCAATGCGTTTCTTGTGTGCTGATCTGCCCGGTGACCATGATGCGGTCCTCATCGGCAACCGGAATGACCTGACGCAGCCAGGGGTGGCTGGTTGCAGAGGTAATGCAGGCCGACCGATCGCCTGCGACAGGGTCGATCCATAGCCTCTTGCGCTGGAAAGGGTAGGTTGGCAAATTTACAGGCCGGGCACTCGGGTTGGTGGCTGACGCGAGGTCAATGTTGGTCGTGAGTGCATAAGCGGTGCCGAGTGCCGCGAGATCAGCCGCCCGCTCATCACTGGCTAGACGGCGGTCAGGAGCAACAGCCTGGATAGCTATTCCGCGGTGGCCAGCTGCGCCCACCACCGAAGCTGACAAGACGGGTTCTGGGCCACACTCAATGGTGGTCATGGCACCTAACTCGATCAGCGTAGACACAGCATCAGCGAAGCGCACCGGTTCTCGAATTTGCCGAACCCAGTAGGCAGGGTCGCGAAGTCCTTCACCTGGCTCCAGTGAGGATGTCATGGGCTGGCCGGTAACCGTGCTCACCATCGTGATGGCAGGTGCGTGGAAATCGCAAGAGGCCGCGACCTTGGCATACTCCTCTAGCATTTCGTCCATGTGATGACTGTGAAATGCGTGCGAGACCGTGAGGCGGCGAGCCCGCCGACCCTGGCCACTGACCGTGGCGACTACCTCGTCCAGCGCGTCGCGATCACCACTGATCACGATCTGCCGTTCACCGTTGATTCCGGCAAGACACAGCCGTCCACCATAGTCGATAATCGCCTCAGCCGCTTCGTCTGCGGTAAGTTCAAGCGAGGCCATCGCGCCATCAGATCGGCACGCCTGCATTAGCTGGCCGCGTGCCGTCACGAGCCGGGCTGCACACTCGACTCCGAGTACACCGGCTACATGTGCGGCGGCGATCTCACCTATCGAATGGCCCATCACAAATGATGGCTCGATGCCACGCTCCTGCCAGGCACGTGCTGAGGCGACATGGAAAGCGAAGAGTGCAGGTTGGGCAAACTGCGTGTCATGGATTAAGGAAGCTCGCTCGTTATCAACGGCGCCGAGAACCTTGGACAGCTCCCCCGACATATGCTCGTCGAGGACACTCACAAGAGCGTCGAAGATCTCGCCAAAGGGTCTTCCCTGCCGTAGGAGCGAACCCATTCGCTCGCGCTGTGATCCTTGGCCTGGGTAGACAAAAGCTATCTTCCCCTGCTCAACAGCCCGACCCGTAACGATACCCGGAACAGACCGGTCAGCAGCCAACGCATCAAGACGTTCAGCCAACTCACTGGCCGAGGACGCCACAACAGCACCCCGCACTAAATAATGCTCACGATGCCGCGCAGCCGTAGCCGCCACCGCCTCCAGATCCACCCCATCACCCCGCTCACGTACCCAAGCCGCCCAGCGACCTGCCTGCTCACGCAGCGCACCCTCATCACGACCCGAAACCACCACCAGCACCGGCCGTTCAGCCTCACCCCCCCGACCAGCAACCCACGAACCATCACCCCCACCACCAGCCCCCTCAGCAGGCGCCTCCTCCACAATCAAATGCGCATTCGTACCCGACAACCCAAACGACGACACACCAGCCCGACGCACCCGCTCACCACGAGGCCACGCCACCGGCTCCTGCACCAACCGCAACGGCGAATCATCCCACTCCACACGAGACGACGGAACCTCAGCATGCAACGTCCGCGGAATCACCCCATGCTGCAACGCCAAAACCACTTTCATCAACCCCAACACACCCGCCGCAGCCTGCGCATGACCCAAATTCGACTTCGCCGACCCCAACCACAACGGACGACTACGCCCCCCAAACACCTCCGCCAACGCCCCCACCTCAATCGGGTCACCCAACGACGTACCCGTCCCATGCCCCTCAATTAAATCCACTTCATCCACCGACAACCCCGACAACTCCAACGCCTGTTCCACCACCCGCTGCTGAGCCGGCCCATTCGGCGCCGTCAAACCCTGACTACGCCCATCCTGGTTCACCGCCGCACCCCGCAACAACGCCCACACCCGGTCACCATCACGACACGCATCCGACAAACGCTTCAACATCACCACACCACAACCCTCAGCCCACCCCGCACCATCAGCCGCCTCCGCAAACGACTTACAACGACCATCACGAGCCATCCCACGCAACCGCGAAAACTCCACAAACTGCTGCGGCGTCGACATCACCGTCACACCCCCCGCCAACGCCACATCACACTCACCCGAACGCAACGAACCCAACGCCAACTGCACCGCAACCAACGACGACGAACACGCCGTATCCACAGTCAACGACGGCCCCTGCAAACCCCACACATACGACACCCGACCCGAGAGGATGCTCGCGGCGTAACCGGTGCTGATGTAGCCGTTCATGAGCCGCATGTCGTGGGTCTGTGGCCCATAATCAGTGTTCATGGCGCCCATGAAGACCCCCGTGCGTGACCCCTCCAAACTCCCCGGAACCACACCTCCACGCTCCAAAACCTCCACCACACACTCCAAAACCAGACGCTGCTGCGGATCCATAGCCCGCGCCTCCCGCGGAGAAATCCCAAAGAACTCCGCATCAAAATCCTCCACCCCCTCCACAAACCCCCCCTGGTCTGCATACGACTTACCCACAGCATCCGGATCCGGATCCACCAAATCCAAACCAGACCACCGCAACGGAAATCCCCCCACCACATCACGCCCCTGCAAGAACACCTCCCACAACTCCTCCGGCGACCGCACCCCACCCGGAGCACGACACGCCATCGACACCACCGCCACCGGCTCACACCGCGCACCACGCTCCACCGCCAAAGCACGCTCCGCCTCCACCAACGCACCCGCAGTACGACGCAAATAACCCTCCAAACGAGAAACCTCAGACCCAGACATCACTTCTCTCCTAACTTGCTATCCAGAAAGCTCAGCAGATCATCGGTGTTGTTCGGCGGCATAGGAACGTCTGACTCCACACCCGTCGCGACAGATGTGGTCGCAGGACCTACATCTGCCTTGGCCACTCCAAAGCCAAGCCGCTTGAGCACCAGCCCAGCGATCTTCCGGGGTGTCGGATAGTCAAAAGCGAGCGTGGCAGGCAGCTTGACCCCCGATCGAGTCGAAAGCCTCCGTCGGAGCTCAACGGCCATGAGCGAGTCGAAGCCAAGGCCCTTAAGGACCTGTGTGGGTGCTATAACTGAGCTGTCGTTCAGACCAGCAACCGCCGCTATTTCGATAGCCACGACCTTCAGCACCGCGTCCTCTCGTTCTGCCTCAGGCAAATCGGCCACCTCATCGCTAAGGCTGCGGAAGGTCGCAATAGGGGAATGGCCATCGTGCAGTGCTGCGGGCGAAATCAGGGACCGCAAGATACTGGGCACGGGCTCCCCGTTGGCTGCCTGCTGTTCCAGCGCAGCCAGATCGAGTCGCGCCGGCGTCAACCCGGGCATTCCTTGTCGCAGTGACACGTCAAAGAGCTCAAGTCCGTGACGAACACTGAAACCGACGATACCCTTGCGACGCATCCGCTTGCGATCGGTATCAGAGAGGCGGGAAGTCATGCCGGTCCCGGAGGGCTCCCACAGCCCCCACGCAAGGCTGGTCACTGGAAGACCTGCTAAGCGTGCCGAAGCAGCAAGAGCATCCATTGCGTGATTCGCAGCGGCGTACGTTGACTGCCCGGCTGAGCCAAGCACCCCAGCAGCCGAGGAGAACAAGACGAGAGCGGATAGGTCGAGACCAGCGGCCCGCTCCACCAAGAGTCGCGCCGCACCCACCTTTGCACTCAGCACAGTCTTCAGCCGCGCCGGAGTCTGGTCGGATAACATCCCATCATCGAGCACCCCAGCGAGGTGCAGCACTGCGCCCCACGGTCGATCCGTAGCATTGGTCAATAGACCATCAAGTTGTTCCGGCTGTGACACATCACAGGCGACGATGGTGATCTCTTCAGCCCCGGCCTCGTGCAGCTCTGCTCGGAGATCAGCAACACCGGGGGCATCTTCGCCGCGTCGCGATGTCATCACCAGGTGCCGAAGACCATAGAAACGGATGAGATGGATAGCCAGGGCACGACCGATCTCACCGGTGCCCCCGGTGAGGAGGACTGCACGATCGGGGTCTGGCGTCCACCTACGGTCTCCGTTATCGTCAACGCGCTCAAGTCGCGGTGTTCGCAGCTCCCCGTTGCGAACCAGTACCTCGGGCTCCCCGAGCGGAGCAAGAGCAGCCAAAAGGTCCTCGGCTCCTGCGTCAACGTCAAGATCAACCTGGCGCAGACACAGTTCATCCGCCTCCGAGCGTGCGGAGCGGGTCATACCCCATACCACAGCTCCGGTGACATCCACCTCACTTGCACACGCAATTCCCAGAGCACTGGCGCCTTGAGTCACCACGGTAATCGGCACGGCAGGGGCCCAAGCAAGTACCCGCTGTAGCAGCCTAAGGGCATCGATCGACGCATCGACCAAGTTGGCTCCAGACCGGGTGAGGTCGAGGATCACGTGTGTGGCTCTACCCGCCGCTACATCCACCGCTGCGGCGTCGAGGTCGTTGACGCAAGTCACGCGTTCCTTCAGTAAGTCGACCACTTGACCACGTCCCACAACGATCAGCCGTGTTGCGTCACACTCAGCAGGCTGATTCGAAGTCGGCATCAGAGGCGCCGACTGCACACAGTAGAGGTCGTTGACCTGGATAGCGGCCCGGATATGTTCCGGTGCGGCCTGGCGCATGGCCAAACCTCCTGCAGTAAGCACCAGCCGTCCATCTGGGTCAGTCATACTCAATCGCACCGCGCCATTACCGTCGGAGTCAGCACGAACCAGTAGCCGGTCGGCGCCGGTGCGGACCACCTGGACGTTGCTCCACTCGAAGGGCAGTAGCACTGCTCCATCTTCGACTTCGGCAATAGCGCTGGCCTTGATGACGTGCAATGCCGAGTCCAGCAGCGCTGGGTGCACCAGGAAATCCGAAACGGATACATTGTCGGGAAGAGCGACTTCACCCACTACGCTCTCGCCTTCGAACCACAGACCGATCAGGCCCCGGAAAGCGTGTCCGTAGTGGATACCCTGCGCCTCAAAAGCATCATACGTCGCCGCCACGTCAAGAGGCGCCGCCACGTCAAGAAGCTTAAACATACTCATCGAAATGTCTGCCGTGTCTGCAAGCACTCTCCTAGCAGACAGGTAGCCCGACGCGTGCTGTGTCCACTCGCCACGGCCAACCGCGGGTGAAGACCAAACCTCTATGCGGTATTCGCTGCCCTCTGGCGTAAGCACCACTTGAAGACGCATTGGGTCGTCACCAAGTACCAGCGGCCGGGCCATGCTCAGCGATAAGACCTCGTTTGCACCTACCTGTCGGCCAGCAGCCAGGGCCAGCTCCAGCAAACCGGTACCCGGCACCAGCACCGAACCGAATACCTGGTGGTCGACAAGCCAAGGGAAGGTACGGATGTCGATGCGTCCGGTAATTACCGTGCGACGGTCACCCGCTACCGTGGTGGCGGCGCGCAGCCACGGATGACGCAGCTCTATAAGCCCTAGGCCGTCAACATCAGTCATGGATCCCTTACCCATCCAGTACCCGGTACGCTGGAAGGCGTAGGTTGGCAGCAGTTCGATGTGTCCGACGGCCGGTGTGAGGGCGTCCCAAAGAATGTTCACCCCGTGGACGTAAAGAGCCCCGGCAGCGGCCAACAACTGGTTCCGGGAGCCGTTCCCTCGCAGGAGGGTACCAGTCTGGACCCCATTGCGGTCGGAGACGGCGTCGGAGAGCACCATTGATAGGACTGGATGAGCACTGACCTCGACAAAGGTGGTATGGCCTGTATCTAGTAGTTCGTCAACGACGCGGCTGAACTGGACACTCTCACGCAAGTTACGCCCCCAGTATGCGCCATCTAACTCACGGCCGTCGGCCTCCCGAGCAAGTACGGTTGAGTAGAAGGGCACAGAGGTCACTGTTGGGGTGAGTCCGACGAACTGCTGACGTAATCCCGGTAGCAACGGGTCCATCTGCACGTTGTGTGAAGCGTAGTCAACGTTGATCTTGCGGCAGAACGTATCAGCCTCGGCTAACTGGCCCAGTAGTTCATCGACCGCATCAGCATCTCCTGAGATCACAGTAGACGCCGACGAATTGACTGCCGCGATGGACAACCGGTCGCCGAAAGGTACAAGTAACTTCTCTACTTCCGCAACAGGCTGCTCCACCAGCGCCATCGCTCCGCGGCCGCTGACCGACCGGACGGCACGCGAGCGCTCAACAGCGAGCCTCGCTCCCTCCTCGAGAGTCAATGCGCCGCTAACAACTGCGGCGACTACCTCGCCCTGGCTATGTCCAACGACAGCATCCGGTTGGATGCCGATGGCACGCCAGCTGGCCGTCAATGCAATACCCATTGTGAAGAGGGCAGGCTGCACAACGTCAACCGCGTCGACGTCAACGCCCTCACCGGGGACACCGGCAATAACATCGCGCACGCTCCAGCCGGTCAGCTGCGTGATAGTCCTGTCGCATTCCTCGACCGCATCACGGAAAGCAGCGTCAGTCTCGAGGAGGTCACGGCCCATACCGAGCCACTGTGATCCTTGGCCTGGGTAGACAAAAGCTATCTTCCCCTGCTCAACAGCCCGACCCGTAACGATACCCGGAACAGACCGGTCAGCAGCCAACGCATCAAGACGTTCAGCCAACTCACTGGCCGAGGACGCCACAACAGCACCCCGCACTAAATAATGCTCACGATGCCGCGCAGCCGTAGCCGCCACCGCCTCCAGATCCACCCCATCACCCCGCTCACGTACCCAAGCCGCCCAGCGACCTGCCTGCTCACGCAGCGCACCCTCATCACGACCCGAAACCACCACCAGCACCGGCCGTTCAGCCTCACCCCCCCGACCAGCAACCCACGAACCATCACCCCCACCACCAGCCCCCTCAGCAGGCGCCTCCTCCACAATCAAATGCGCATTCGTACCCGACAACCCAAACGACGACACACCAGCCCGACGCACCCGCTCACCACGAGGCCACGCCACCGGCTCCTGCACCAACCGCAACGGCGAATCATCCCACTCCACACGAGACGACGGAACCTCAGCATGCAACGTCCGCGGAATCACCCCATGCTGCAACGCCAAAACCACTTTCATCAACCCCAACACACCCGCCGCAGCCTGCGCATGACCCAAATTCGACTTCGCCGACCCCAACCACAACGGACGACTACGCCCCCCAAACACCTCCGCCAACGCCCCCACCTCAATCGGGTCACCCAACGACGTACCCGTCCCATGCCCCTCAATTAAATCCACTTCATCCACCGACAACCCCGACAACTCCAACGCCTGTTCCACCACCCGCTGCTGAGCCGGCCCATTCGGCGCCGTCAAACCCTGACTACGCCCATCCTGGTTCACCGCCGCACCCCGCAACAACGCCCACACCCGGTCACCATCACGACACGCATCCGACAAACGCTTCAACATCACCACACCACAACCCTCAGCCCACCCCGCACCATCAGCCGCCTCCGCAAACGACTTACAACGACCATCACGAGCCATCCCACGCAACCGCGAAAACTCCACAAACTGCTGCGGCGTCGACATCACCGTCACACCCCCCGCCAACGCCACATCACACTCACCCGAACGCAACGAACCCAACGCCAACTGCACCGCAACCAACGACGACGAACACGCCGTATCCACAGTCAACGACGGCCCCTGCAAACCCCACACATACGACACCCGACCCGAGAGGATGCTCGCGGCGTAACCGGTGCTGATGTAGCCGTTCATGAGCCGCATGTCGTGGGTCTGTGGCCCATAATCAGTGTTCATGGCGCCCATGAAGACCCCCGTGCGTGACCCCTCCAAACTCCCCGGAACCACACCTCCACGCTCCAAAACCTCCACCACACACTCCAAAACCAGACGCTGCTGCGGATCCATAGCCCGCGCCTCCCGCGGAGAAATCCCAAAGAACTCCGCATCAAAATCCTCCACCCCCTCCACAAACCCCCCCTGGTCTGCATACGACTTACCCACAGCATCCGGATCCGGATCCACCAAATCCAAACCAGACCACCGCAACGGAAATCCCCCCACCACATCACGCCCCTGCAAGAACACCTCCCACAACTCCTCCGGCGACCGCACCCCACCCGGAGCACGACACGCCATCGACACCACCGCCACCGGCTCACACCGCGCACCACGCTCCACCGCCAAAGCACGCTCCGCCTCCACCAACGCACCCGCAGTACGACGCAAATAACCCTCCAAACGAGAAACCTCAGACCCAGACATTGCGTTCACCTTTCATCCAAATCGACAGTTGCTTCATTCGGTTTGGTCAATACCGTTGGCACGGCAACAGGCGCCTGCTCAACAAGCAAATGGACATTTGTTCCGCTCAGGCCAAAGGCCGAGATCCCCGCACGGCGCGGACGGCGCTTATCCACCGGCCAAGGCGTCAGCTCGTCGACAACCTCCACACACAAGCTGCTCCAGTCCAAGTGCGGATTACGAGGTGAGCTATGGCGAGTCGCAGGCAAGGCATTGTGGCGCAGCGAGGCCAACACCTTGCACAGTCCCGCGATCCCGGCAGCCGCCTCTAGGTGGCCAATCACCGACTTTGCAGTGCCAAGACGCAGTGGCATACAAGCCTCACGTGGGCCATACGCGGCTGCAAGCGCGTTTACCTCAATCGGGTCACCAAGAACAGTGCCAGTGCCGTGGCACTCCACGTAGTCCACTGAGTCTGGCGTGATGCCTGCGACATCGAGCGCGCTACGTATCACCCGTTGCTGCGAGACGCCGTTGGGGGTGGTGATGCCGCCGCTGGTCCCATCATGCATGACGGCACTTCCCAGCAACACACCGAGAACCGGGGTTCCCGAGGCGAGGGCATCGGAAAGCCGCATCAGTGTCACAACGCCTGCGCCTTCGCCGCGACCATAGCCATCAGCAAAGGCTGAGAAGGTCTTGCTTCGGCCGTCCGGGGCCAGAGCCCCGGAACTAGCGAGAGCGTCAAACATCGCTGCGTCGGCAATCACTTGAGCACCACCAGCCAACGCTAGGTCGCACTCACCTGCAAGCAGCGACCCACGAGCCAGATGCACGGCGGCAAGCGAAGAGCTGCACGCGGTGTCGAGGGTATAAGCTGGCCCCTGGGTTCCGAGGTGATGGGCGATACGGCCTGCGGCGAAGCTCGCCAGCCTCCCGGTCAGTTCATGGAGATTGCTGAGGCCGGTACCGTACTCGGCACCGGCACTACCTATAAAGACACCGGTGGTCGATCCGCGCAGGCTACCAGGTACGATTCCCGCTTGCTCGAGTGCCTCCCAGGCGGTCTCAAGGAGTAACCGATGCTGGGGATCCATCGCGACCGCCTCACGTGGGCTAATGCCGAAGAAGCCAGCGTCGAAGCCGTCAACATCATTGAGAAGAGACGCAAAGACCGGAGCAGTCCCCATGCTTGGCAGGGGACCGCCGAACCGAGCTGTAGGTACTTCCGTGACCGTGTCGACGCCGTAGGCCAAAACTTGCCACAACGAATCTAAATCGTGAGCACCACCGGGCATGCGCAATCCAACGCCCACTACCGCTACTGCGTCTTCAGTAGCGACAATCGGGATCAGCTTGTCGTCTACAGAGAACGAAGAACTGTCGGTGTCCTCTGTCACCTGCTCAACAAGCCATTCAGCAAGCGCATGGAGGGTCGGTCGGTCAAATGCTATAGTTCGCGGGACCGAAATCGCCGTACGTCTGGTGAGCCGCTGACTAATAGCTAAGGCCATCATGGAATCCATGCCGAGATCTTTCAGACCACAGTCAGCATCGATCGAGGCGGGGTCTTCAACCTTGAGAACAGCAGCAACCTCCTCGCGTATGACTGTCAGCGCTGACGCGGCCCTCTCGGCTGGAGGCAGTAAGGCTATCTTAACCAAGACCTTGCTTTCCCGCTCCTCAGCTGGGGAAACCAGGTTTGCTTGCGGGATCTCCCGCAGCAGGGCGCGGTGAGCAGCAGCACCATAAGCGGCCACCACGTCGGGCCACGAGGCGTCAACGATTACAGCAGATCCGCCAGTCCCGACAACATCCGCTAGTGCGGACAGTGCTTCTTCGGGCTGAAGCAAAATCATCCCGGCCCGACGCAGCTGAGTTCCCTTCGATCCCGAGGCCATGCCCGAGCCATCCCAAGGACCGAAGGCCACACTGGTTGCGGGAAGTCCAGCTGCACGACGCCGTGCAGCCAACCCATCGAGGGCAGCGTTAGCCATGGCATAGGCCGCCTGCCCAGGGTTGCCAAGCACCCCCACGGCAGAAGAAATGAGCACGAATGCGTCAAGTTCTCCGAGTAGCTCGTGGAGCAGCGTCGCGCCCTGAAGCTTAGGGTCGGCAACTCGCGCCAGGGAATCAGAGTCCACATCAGGCAGCAGCCTGTCATCAATGACGCCTGCGGCATGGATGACAGCCTGCGGTGCGAGACCTTGTGTGTCGAGGTCAGCAAGAAACCCTCGCAGAGCATCACGGTCGGTGACGTTGCAAGACCGAGCGTGTACTCGCCCCCCCTCAATGTCGGCTGTGCGTCCCGAGCGAGAAACTAGCACCACATTATCCGCACCAACCTGGACTAACCACCGGGCCAGGTGAGTAGCAATGGCCCCGCTTCCGATGACAAGGACTGTTCCTCGTGGGCGCCACGGTTCAACAGATGCGTTACACGCCGCTACGAGACGACGAACATGTGTGCTACCAGACCGGAGTGCTATGTGCTCCTCAGTCCTGTTTCCGACGACAGCTGCCACTCGAGCAGCCGTCTCTACATCAAGCACTCCATTCATGTCAATCAGGCCGCGCCAGCGGTGATCAGTCTCTAGCGCTGCGACCTGAACCAGACCCCACAAAGCGGCTGCCGCGGGATCGACGACGTCTCCCTCATCGACCGCAACCGAGGCCGAGGTAAGGCCCCACACAATCGGCCCCAAAGGCGCGGAGGCAACGGCCTGTGCCATGCGCAGAGCATCACGCACGGCGGCAGCAGTCACGAGCTCACCCTCACGGGAACAGGAAACGTCGCAAAGATCGACAACCACACCACTCACGTTGACGTCCGCTAGCACACCCAGTTGCAACGCATCGGACACTGGCAACACGTGCGCAGCGCTGGCACCGGCCGCAGTCAGGGCCTGCGCGAGTGTTGCCGCCTCGGGCCGCTCTGACACGACGATCCAGGAGCCGGTGACCGCAATGTCCTCTAACTCTGCTGGAAGCCACCTGACCTCAAGCGGCGGGTACCCCTGCGTAATTGGTGTGGCAAATCGTCGCCGCAGGCTAGCTAGGTAGGGCAAGACTCTTGTTAGAGCGTCGCGGTCGGCTGACGAAACGTTTAGCATTTTGGCGACATCATCGATGCGTTCGCTACCAACGGCGTCCCACCACGCATCCATGCGGCGACTCTCGCGGGCAGGCACACCACTGCCAGTCATCCAGTGGTGGTCGCGGGCAAAGATGTGCCCAGGGATGCGGACCTGAGTGGGCACCCAGGGCACGAGGCGATCCCAGTGCAGATCGGTGCCACCCGCGAAGACTGCGGCAGCGGCTTCGTAGAAACTGGTTGTCTCATCACAGTCAGCGTGGAGACTGGCGACGAAACCGCCCTGGGGATCGGTAGATACGCACGAGGCAGCAAGCGTGCTGAGCATGGGTACAGGACCGCACTCGACGTACTGCCGAACACCCTGGTGCTCCAGCTGACGTATAGCGTCGAGGAAACGTACTGGGCCGCGTAGTTGCTCCACCCAGTAATCAGCAAGCTGCGCAGGAACTGGCAGAGGGCCAGCGGTGAGAGTGCTGACGACCGGAATACACGGTGGATAGAAAGTGCAGGAGCGGGCGACCTTGCCGAATGTCTCAAGAGCGTCGTTCATGTGGGGACTGTGAAAGGCACGAGACACCCGAAGATGGCGGGTACGGCGACCCTGTTGGTTAAAATGGTCTACGATCGCGTTGACCGCATCAGCATCGCCGCTCACGACGGTCTGGATGGGACTGTTCAGCCCAGCCACAGAAAGTTGATCACTACGGTCCCAGATCACCTCGAGCAGCTCTTCCTCCGTGGCCTCAACGGAGGCCATGGCCCCATCAGCGCGGCATTGGGCCATGAGCGCCCCCCGGGCACAGACCAGACGGGCGGCATCAGCCAGATCCATCACCCCCGCAACGTGCGCAGCGGCAAGCTCACCAATCGAGTGCCCCGCCATAACCGTCGGGCGCAGCCCAATTTCGTACCACAACGACGCCAGCGCAACTTCGATCGCGAAGAGCGCAGGCTGGGTGTACTCCGTCTGATCAATGAGCAAGACACCTTGGTCGTCGATCGCTCCGCCCAAGACAGCCTCAAGACTCACATCGAGGTAGGTGTCGAGAGCCACAATTACTCGGCGTAGGTGGCGATCAAAAGCAGGCACATCACGTCGCAGATCACGGCCCATAAAGACACGCTGAGAGCCTTGGCCGGTGAAGAGGAGCCCGATCCCGTCACCAGCAGCACGCTTCCTACACAAGTCCGGTTCCGACGCCAACGCGCGAAGCCCAGAGATCAGTTCCTGCGGCGTACGACCGATTGAAGCAGCCCGGTGCTCACCCAAGCCGACCTTCTCCGACAGCGCCGCTGCAATCCCAGGTAAGTCATCTGGATACACCTCGAGCAGGTCGGCCAAGGCGAGCGCGCGTGCCGTGAATGCGCGCGCTGTCGTGGCGGTCAGCGGCAGAACCCGTACCTTGGGTTCGTCCCGCTGCACCTCATCAAGTGCACCCAGATCGGCGAGGCGGTCGAGGACCTCAATGAGACGAGCCGGCTCTTCGTCCGACCGGGTCCCTGTGGTAAGAACGACCGCTTCCTGTCCGACAGTATCCAGTATCCGTCTAATCGGCCCCGCAAGTACCTGCCGCGGCGAAACCTCGACGACGGCCAGCGGGCGGTGGGCAAGGTTGAGGACTTTCGGCAAAGAACGCACCGCAGTCCTGACAGTTGCCGCAGAAACGGTGTTTGCGATCCAATGCTCAGCGTTAAGCCGGGAGCCAGCGACGACTCCCTGGCCTTCGACAGTCGAAATGAACGGCACTGCCGACTCCTGGCAGCTAACTGTGCCAAGCCGTTTGCTCAGCGCGTCGACGACAGCCGTGCTACCGGGTCCGTGGGCGGGGTAAGCGATGTCAACGGTAATGATGGACTGGCCTATACTCTCGTGAAGCTCACTGAAGCGGATCTCCAGTTCATCTAGTGCCTCAACCGATCCCGCAACCGCTGTTCGGTCGTCGGACAACTCGGCGCTCACACACACATCCGGGCCGACTGCTGCCACCAGGGGATCGATCAGCACCCGCGGCGCAGGGAACACCCGCACGCCTCCAGTCTGGTCCAAGGCATCACCAACCACCGCAGACCAGGTGGTGATGAGTCGCGCCCCTTCCTCAAGGGTCAACGCACCAGCGACAACAGCAGCCGCTGCTTCACCGATACTCTGCCCCACAACCGCATCCACACGCAACCCGCATCCACGCAACACCTCAACGGTGGCAACCTGGTGGGCGAACAGCAAGGGCTGTACCTCCGCGGTGTCGGTAAGCGGTTTCCCACTCGCCATCATTCGGCGCAGAGGCAGGCCACAAGCATTCTCCACGCGCTTGAGAACACGATGGAAGGCCGGCACCGACAGCATCTTGGCACCCATCCCAGGCCACTGGGAGCCGTGACCACTGAAACAGAGGACAACTGCGGGGGGAAAATCTCCCGGTGTAGTCACGGCTGAGTTACCCGCGAGCGCTGTGACCTGAGTGGCAGGCACGGGAGCTCCAACTAGCACGACGTGAGCGTTGCTGCCACCAAATCCGAAACTGCTTACCCCAGCTAGACGAGGCCCGTCGGGCCACTCCTCGAGCTTACGCACCAGGCGAAGCCTGGAGTCCGCGAAATCGATGTGGGGGTTTGGCTCTTCAGCGTGCAAGCTCGGCGGTAGCGCACCATGGTGGAGGCACAGAACGGTCTTTATTAATCCCACGACGCCGGCGGCCGGCTCAAGATGCCCGAAATTCGACTTCGACGAACCGATGGCGAGGTCGGGCTGGTCTACGCTGCGCGGCCGACCGAACACGGCCGCCAGGGCATGGGCCTCAATGGGGTCGCCTAAAATCGTGCCTGTGCCATGCGCCTCGACGTAGGTCGCTTCCACGGGATCGTAGCCGGCATCAGTCCAAGCCTCGCGCAGGAGCAGTTCTTGTGCTTCAGGGCTGGGCGCGGTGAGACCATTGCTGGCACCGTCCCCGTTGATCGCGCTGCCGACGATGACGGAAAGGATAGTGCCGCCCGATACTAGAGCGTCACTCAAACGTCGCAGCACGACCAGGCCACAACCCTCGGCTCGGACGTAACCGTCGGCGTTAGCACCGAAGGAGTGGCAGCGACCAGTAGGGCTCATGGCGCCAAAAGCAGACATTGCGACGGTTGTACGCGGATCGAGCATCAGGTTGACGCCCCCAGCGAGAGCAAGGTCGGTCTCGCCAGACTGCAGGCTGCGTACCGCAAGATGGACGGCAGTCAGCGACGAACTACACGCGGTCTGGAGCCCCAACACAGGACCGCGCAACCCCCAGGTGTAAGCGATCCGCGCAGGGATCACCGATGCGTCGCGGCCGGTCGCGCAGTACGACACAGTGTCGGCAGCTGCCGCGCCAACAGCTGCGGCGTACTCCTCGAACATGGAGCCGACAAACACACCGGTGCGGCTGCCCGACAGGCTCAGGGGATCGATGCCTGCGTCCTCAAAAGCAGACCACGCTGTCTCCAGCGCAATCCGTTGTTGAGGGTCCATATGCTCAGCCTCGGCCGACGAGATCGCGAAGTGTTCGTGATCAAAAGACTCGATATCAGACAAGAATCCGCCCCAACGCGTTGTACTCGTACCCACTTCCCCCTGAGTGCCAGCCCATGCGGACCAGTCCCAGCGTGTCTTGGGCACCTCCGTGACTGCGTCTCCGCCCTGGGCGAGAAAATCCCACAGCTGATGACGGTCGTGGATATCACCAGGGAGTCGGCAGCCTATGCCCACAACCGCAACCGGTTCGCGGGTTCCCTTGAAGACTCCACGTGCCACACTTTGCTGTGAAAGACCCTCCAGCCCACGCGCCAGGGCGCCGATCGTCGGATGCTGCCAGGCCACCCACACTGGAATGTCAAGGCAAAGTTGCTCGGAAAGCTGTGCCGTAAGCGTCACCGCTCCGACTGAGTCGAGCCCCGCGTCCACGAGTCGAGTCTCCTCATGGAGTTTGGAGACATCGCAACTCACAATTCGAGCAATTTCCTCACGTACCAACTGTGTCAGGTCGGACACCTGGTACTCCTCCCAATAGGCACGGGTGATCAAACAGAAGTGCTGGGATACGGCCGCCGGGAGCAGATGATACGGCGGCCGTATCGGTCAACAGGGATCGGTCTAGGCAGCTGGCTCAGGCGGCAGCGGCCCAGAGGCACCGTACTGCTGGAGCACATCCGAGCTCAGCCCACGATGCGCGGCGACATCTCCGTAGACGCGAACCGTATCGGTAGCCGTTCTGGTCATTGTCGAGCGGTCAACGCTATAGAGCCCAAAATGCGGACCATATCCTTGGAGCCACTCGAAATTGTCGAGGAGACTCCAATAGTAGTAACCGCGGATGTCGATGCCCTCGCTACGAAGTTTGGCTACCTGACGCAGGGTACGGACGATAAAGGCGCTGCGCCGGTCAGCGGACTCCGTCGCGATACCAGACTCGCTGACCACTAGCGGCAGATTGGGGTACTCTTGACTGTAACGCATAGCTACTTCGTAGATCCCCTCGGGATCCTGTTCGTACTGCATCTGCGGATTCCAATACGAAGGGTCGATTGGCTCCATGCAAGGCGGACCCGCACAGGTCGCGACATCAGTCATCGGCACAGGCAGGGTGCCCTGAGCGCCGACCTGGGCTGTTACCCCTGTCCGATCGTACAGCTGGAGACCAAGCCAGTCTATGCTATTTCTCCATTCTGGATGGGGCTCAGTACGCGCACCGTCAAGGCGCGGCGAAAACCTTCCGGTGACCAAGCTGTCCACGAATGTCCGCTCGAAGAACCAACGGAAATGTTCAGCAGCAGTCTGATCGGCCGCTTCAGTGCTTACTGCTCCATCGCGGACGGGAACGTACTTCTTCACGCTCACGGCTAGTCCAACCGAGGCACTCGGCCGCTCCGACTTGATGGCTTTATACATCGCAACATGGGCATTGAGTAGGTTACGCAGCGCCGACACATAATGCGTGTCGAACTTCTCCACATTTAACGACGATTTACCTGCCGGACCCACACCAAAGCCATGGGCGAACAACATATAAACCATCGGCTCATTGAGCGTCACCCAGTCATCGACGCGGTCGCCATAGGCGCACGCAAGAAGCCTAGCGAAGTCAGCCATCTCCTGCACAGCTATGGGGCCGCCCTCAGGGTTATCAAAACCACACAAGTTGGTGTCGCTAGGGCCGTTGATGCAGTCGGGGTCACGTGGATCATCCACCCATGTCGGCAGGGAATAGTGGCTAATGGTGATCATCGGTCGAATGCCACGAGCACGTAGCGCATCAATTTGCTGTGAGTAATGACGCAACGCTGTATAGTCGATTTCGCCGCGTCGAGGCTCGATACGCGCCCATTCTACGCCGAAACGATAAGAGTCGACGTTGGTACGTTTGACTAGATTCACGTCCTCCAGTGCGCGGCTATATCCGCCGACGGCATCGTCCACCGGGACCCCGCGGCCTAAGCCCTCTGGTGCCGGTTGCGTCCACGCATACCAGTCGGTGTGAGGATTCTGATCCTCAATCTGGGTAGCGGAGGTCGCGACGCCAAACCGGAATGAACCCCTGCCAGACGGCGCTGACAGCGACCCGTAGAGGCCAAACTGGACAGGGTCGGTCATAGTTGACTGCTCTGCGCGGAAAGCGTTAGCCCGCTGTGGGCTAACTCCGGACACAAGCGCTGAGGCAACAAGTAGTGCAACTGCTGCGGCACGCTTGAAGGTCTCTCGCCTCATAGGTCCGCTTTCACTTCCTGGTCAGGTGGGATTCGATGGCGTCGGCGGCAACCACGGGCCCATCCACCGTGTGCATCTCTTCAGCAAGAACGCGCACCCGAGCAGCAATGTCAGTATCAGCAACAGCACGGTCGATGGTGTCACGCAACACCTCGGCCGTGACGTTGTCGCGCTCAAGGTGGATGCCCAGCCCCAATTCCTGCACTCGGAGGCCGTTGGCAGTCTGTTCGTTCATCTGAGGGATCACGACCATCGGCACACCGTGGTACAGCGATTCCATCACACTATTCATCCCGCCATGGGTGACGAAAACGGTAGCATTTTTCAGAACATCGAGCTGAGGGACGTGGCGCTGCGCCGTGATGTGTGATGGCAGCTCACCAAGCTCCTGCGGCGCAGCGTGATCACCGATAGCAAGAATGACCTCGTAGGGACTGTCAGCCAAAGCCTCGACGGCCATGGGGAAGAACTCAGGCCAGCCGGTCGCAGCGGTGCCAAGGGACACCAGCAAAGTAGGCCGCTCGGGGCTACGCGGCTTCCAAATGCCCTGAAAACCGGAGCGATCTCGCAGGCATGGGCCAGCAAACACAAACCGCTCGTCGAAAGTCTCACCATCATAGTGAAACGAGCGAGGCATGAAGACGATACCGAGCTCAGGGATGTCCTGGAAGAACGCCATAGGGTCGGGTTCCAGACCATACTGCGGTAACAACGAGGTGAGTTTTCCGACCATTTCGACGACCTTTTCGTCCTCAAAGGTGGCAAGCGGGAACCGTTCCTGAATCGAGAAAGTCTCATTGATCGCATACGACGGAAACAGTCGCGCCTGTTTGATGCCGTTCTTCGAGGCGAAGAAGCGACCACCCCAAGCCATAAAGTCATGCAGGACAAGGTCCGGGAGGTTCGTCCCAAAGTGCTCTTCAGCAGCACTAACGACACGCAACGCATCGTCGAGACAGCGCAGGCCTTCGCCCTGGAGAGCATCGGCGGTGTAGGGCGAGCGATAGAACTCACCGAAAACGGAATCATAAACGAGAGGCTCAGCGCCAACGCTCCTGACCGCCTCGACGAAGTACTCGGTCACTGTGCAGGTGACGCGGTGACCGCGGGAGACGAGTTCATCGACGACGGCTAGGTTGGGATTGATGTGGCCGATGGCCGGAAAGTTGAAAACGACAATGTGAGACATATTTGTTCCTCTCTAGTGGTGCGAATGCGGATATCAGGAGGTTGGGCGCTCAGACCGGCGAGCTCATGCCCAAAGCCCGGCGCATCTGCGCCATTTGTCCAGCGTGGAAGCAGTCATGAAGCTGCGTGAGTGCGATGGCATCGCCGAGAACCATGAACGGTGCGCTATAGCTCGCAAGGTTCTGGTCGGGTTCTGTAGTACACCGGCGCGTTAGGTCCTCCGGGTTGAGTTGGGCAAGGAAGTCGGTGATCGTGCGCTGCGCCTGTTGGTAGAGGCCAACCATCTCTGCCAAGGGCGGAATGATATCGAAATCTGTCTGCGCACCGTCGGCGAAATTGTCCGAGAACTCCTCCGATACAGCCTTCGGCATCCCTTGGTGAAGGGTACTGAAATAATCTTTAGCGCACGTCAAGTGCCCAAGAAACCACACAAGTGGCCGGTGCCCTGGGGGCGCCGTGCTGCAGGTAGCATCGTCGAATCCATCAACCATCTGCAACACCAGCTGGTAACCGACGTCCATGGCAGACACCAAGTGGGCACCGGTCGGAGTCGTCTCGATCATCGTGTTGGTCATAAATGTATGTCTCCTTCGTGGTCAGGGTTTCTACTGTCAGTCGAACGATGCGTAGGGGCTGGTCTCCTGGCGTACTGCAGTGAGTCGGGCACGTGCTTCAGCAAAGTCGGGAAGGCCGGCTTTGCGAGTGGAGACCCAGCTGGTGCTTTCCCAGTCGTACATCAAGGCACGGGTGCGTTTGGCCGCTTTTAAGTGGGCGGGGGTGTTAAGAAAATGTTTGAGCGCGGTAGCGTCGCGCCACACCATAAGGTTGCGGGCAACATTCCAGTTACCCGGAGACACGGCCACGCACGTGGCAAGCATCCCATCCAACTGCATAAGGTCCGCCAGGATCTCGGCATTGAGCGCCGTGGCTTCCTCAGCCACATCATCCTTGGGCCAGCCAGCCGAGGTCGCGACACAAAACGTCTCCGGTAAAACATCGGGGTCAAGCGAGCCGTCTGCGCGGATTGCAGGCCCCATCCATGGGATCACGATCTCGAGGTCAGCTTCATCCGAGCGTGTCAGCTCTGCAAGGCTGGTGGGGCGTCCGGCGCTCATGCGATCCCCTCCTTAAACCTGACCAAAACCCTTTTGAGCTCGGCGACCTGCAGATGCAAAACGAGCGTTTCCGGTACACCGACCGGTTCGAGGTCAAGCAGCAGCGGTACGACCGCACGCAGCATGGCGCGGATTTCAAGCCGAGCGAGATGTTGGCCGAGGCAGACGTGCGCGCCATTCCCGCCAAAGGCCACATGCGGGTTCGCGCTACGAGTGATGTCGAAACGATGAGGATCGTCAAAGGCGGCCGGGTCTCGATTTGCAGCAGGATACCACAAAACAAGCGTCTCACCAGCTTTAATAATTTTGCCACCGAGTTCAGTGTTCTGGACGCATGTCCGAGCGAAGTGCACCGCGATCGTCGACCATCGCAGAATCTCCTCAACGGCGCTATCAAGCAGGCTGTAATTATCCGCTAAAGCAGCAAGCTGATCTGGATTCTCCAAGAGGGCACGCACCCCTGCAGCCATGGCGTTACGCGTTGTGCCGTTGCCTGCGACGAGCAGGTTTTGAACGGTGTAGAGGACCTCGTGATAGGCAAGCTTTCGGCCCTCAACCTCGGCCGAGACTAGCGCGGCAAAGAGATCATCGCCTCCCTGCTGCTCCATCCGCGTGCGCACATATTCGGCAAGATAGCCCCCCAACGCCGCCATGTTTCGCTGGAACGCAGCGGCAGCGTCCTCGCCCGGGAGCTGCTGGTCCGGATCAGCGCAGCCCACCAACCCTTCGGTCCAGGAAAGCACATCCTCACGGTCTGCCTCCGGGACTCCGACCATCTCGCAAATAGCAACGACCGGGAGTCGGTTGGTCAGCCGTGTCGCTACGTCAGCGGTACCTTCAGCTTCGAGAATAGCGCGAAAGTCGTCGACATATGTCTCAGCAAGCTCGATGAACCGGTCTTCCAGTGCAGAAACCGCCCGCACGCTGAAGAATGGTGCCATGACACGACGCAGCTCTCGGTGTCGCGGCGGATCCATGTAGGGCAGTGCAGGTGCTTCGTTGCGATCGTGGCCGAACATCGCAGCGCGAGCATCGATGTCAGCTTCAATCATTTCGATAGCATCCGGCTGGTCCAGAGTCACGCGCTGGGCGCTAGAGAACAATTCTGGGTGACGCGAAACATAAGCAACCTCGGCGAGGCCGGTAATGGCCCAAAACGGCTCGAAACCGGGACGGCGGTACCATTGGACGGGGTCTTGATCACGCAATGCGTCGAAATCCCGATAGGGGTAACCATCCACGTAGCGGGCTTGGTCGGTGATGTCGGGTCGGTCGGAAACAGTATTGAGTGTAGGCACGGTACTCCTTTGATGGTCGGGGTCAAACTGTTCAGACTGAGTGGAGGAACTGGCTCACGGTGCGCCAGGTTTCCGCGGCGGCAGGCACTTCTGGTTGGCTGAGAGTTGCCTTAGGCAGCGCCGCCGCCAGTTCGCTGGCTGATGCAGGACGTTCGGGGTGCGGCACCACAAGCACCGCACGGGGGTAGCTCGCGATCTCGTCGGCAGTAACAGAGATGAGCGGGCGATCGGGGTAAAGACCATCTCGGAACGCAACAACCCGCGCGATGTAGCGTTCACGGCCCATCTTAGAAAGTCCCTCAGCGAGGTCAGCATCCCTAGCGAGCTGGGGGCCAAATGGACCTGCCGAGCTGCTGAGGGGGTCATCGGCCAACAGCCTCCTGAGACCATCAAAGCCGTGAGCGCGTACGAAGCGCATCGCCTCGTCAAATTCCCCGGCTAGATCGTCCCAGCTCCGGTCGGAGCCGATAACCAGCGGATCGAGCAACACCATTGAATGCACTCGGTCGGGAGCCAGTGCGGCAAGCGCTAATGCCTGCGGTACACCCTGCCCAATCGCCACGATAGCCACAGCAGTGAACGAGCAGGCGTCGAGTGCCGCAATACGATCAGCTGCGGCCACCTGGTGGTCGAAAGGGATCAGCCCTGCCCAGCCCGTCGCCGCCCACCGTGAGTCGCACTGCATGATGCGCGTTTCCACGTGCCAAGGAAACTCGTCTTCAGGGAGCCGTTCCATCGCCGACCTATGCGGCGCATGATCATCGAGGAAGAGCACGGTTTGCGTCCCGCTGCCACGCACAGCTACACGAAACCGTGCACCATCGACGAGCGTCACTACCTTGTCAATGGTTGTCACATTATGCATGGGGTGCCTCCACATAGGTGTTGTTCCAGTTGGTGCCGTGATCAGTAGACGGGCTGCGATCACCGAGCAAGACGTCCAGTGCACTGACCACCTCGACGGCCATGTCTGTAGGGTTGTCAAGAGGGGCAGCGTGGGTACCGGTAATGGTGGTGGCCCTGAAGGGACCAGTTGTCCACGCCGCCCACACTTCCATGCAGCCGCTGGGCAGAAGCGGGTCCTCATCGCCCTCAACTGCCGTAACCAGGATGGACAGAGGCGTCCGAGCTTTGTCTGCAACAACGGCCTGGTGCGCTGTGGCCATCACCGCGTCGGCGCGCAGCCGGATGAGGTAGTCGCGCAGTAGTTCCCCATCCGAGACCACCGCTTTGGGCAACACTTTGCGCAGGGCATTAGCCATCTGATCGTTGAGCTTTCCCTCCCCCACATCCGAAGTAAGTGCAGCGGTCAACGAAGCCAGCTCATCCGGTACCGGCTCCGAGGGAGGGATCGAACAAGCGATGACCATGGCGTGGTCAGGTGCGCCCGGCCGGTCGGACCAACGGTGTGCGACTTCCCAGGCGAGCCATGCCCCCTGGCTATGGCCCACTAGAAGGACTGGAGTGGTGCCGTCCGCCGCGAGACTCGCAGCGACTAGGTCGGCCACGACCATTGGGTCGGTGATGGGGGGTTCGTCGATGCGGTCTTCCCGGCCCGGGAACTGGACGCCGAGGATTTCCACGTCGGCACCGGCACGCTTGCAAACCTCTGCGGCCAACGCCTGGAAAGAACCAGTGGTGCCGCCCATACCTGCGATGCAGACCACGCGTGCACGCGGGCAGGCTGTTTCATTCAGCGTGCGCAGCCATAAACTCCGCGGGGGATCAAAGGGAGCGGATGCTATCTGCAGGGGCGCCGTCTGTGTCTCAGGCAACAGCAGCGCTGCAATCGACCGGCAGGTGCCTGCCCGAACCAGGTCGGCGGTGCGCATCGTAGTGCCGGTCTTAGCCACCAGCCGAGTACGCACTGTTACAGCCATAAGGGAGTCGAAGCCGTGGTGCCGCAGCACATCATCGGCTGCAACGGTGTCACCCAGCACGGCAGCCACCTCGGACTTGACCAGTCCAAGCGCAATCAGGGCCTGCTCCGCAGGTTGACCCGCAGGGGGCCAAGTTAGGGCTGCCGACGCGCTGAACACATTCTGCTGTGCTATGTAAACGCTGTGCAGCAGCGGACGTGACCGATTAGCCTGCATGACCTGGCCCATCACTGACCAGTCGATATGGGCGACCGCTGTGTCGGATACTCCCGCGCTGAGGACAGAGCCGATAGCAGCCAAGCAAGCCTCGGGAGGCATGGCATACAGCCCCCGTGAGGCAGCCAGCGCCCTCGCTTCAGCGTTCATCATACCGCCACCTGACCAGCCACCCCAGTGGATGACGGTGGCCGCGCGCCCCCGCGAACAGCGCAAGGACGCGACAGCCTCTAAAGCCGCGTTGGCTGCGGAGTAGGCTGCTTGACCCGCACCGCCCCAAAACCATGCTCCGCTGCTGAATAGCAGGAAGGCATCTAAGTCTTGATCACCGATAGCTGCATCAAGGGCGACCGCGCCGTTAGCCTTTGCGGCGACATCCTCGCGCAGTTTTTGCGGAGTCAGATCAGCGAGAAGTACATGATCCGACACACCGGCCAGATGAGCTACCACGCGAAGAGCATGGCCTTCGACGTGGAGTGACTCAACCAAGTCGTGTACGGCTTCGGCGTCGGAGACATCGCAACAACGCAGCTGTACCGGTGCCCCGATGCTAGCGGTGAAAGCATCCGCTTCGCGGTCACTGACGTCGCTGCGTGAGGCAAGCACAATTCGCTCAGTGCCATGTTGAACCAGCCAGGCTGCGAGGTGTCGACCGAGAGCTCCCCGGCCACCGGTAATTAGGGCGGTGCCGCTCGTGGTGAAAGTATCGGGTAAGGCTAGATGCTCCGCGGGATGCAACCGTCGGACGAAGACCTGCCCACCGCGAAGTGCTATTTCATCCTCCCCATGAGCACCAGCGATCAAAGAGACAACCGTACTCCATTCAACCTCCACATCACCAAGGTCGATGATCCCCCCAAAGGTCGCCGGATGCTCAAGAACCGCAATGCGAGCAAGACCATGCAGGAGAGCCTGTGCAACGTTGGCTGGTTCTTCCGGATTAGTGCTGACGCCACCGCGAGTGAGCATCCAGACCTTGGTATCGTCACCGAGATCGGACAGAACTGAAAACAAGTCGAGCGATTCCTCGGCATTGGATGTCATCGCCTCCTCAGCGTCAGCGACGGTCAATCCAATAGCGACGACTACCGCAGGCCGCAGGTCGATCAAGTCTTCAATGGCGCAGACTTGCCAGTCGATTGAGAATTCATCAAGCACTACCGCGATTGCCTCCCTTGCCGCGACATCGGACCCTACGAGTGCCCATAGCCCGTTGCTCACAGGATCTGTCACGCCAAATGGAGCAAGCGGCTCCCAGTTCTGGTCGTAGGCTGAAGGTATACCGCACTCAAGCCCAGACACACCCGTCGATCCCGCGGTCGATACGCCGACGCTCGCGTGTTCGGCAGCCTTGAGCCAAAAGCTCCGCCGCTGAAAGCGGTAGGTGGGCAAGTCGACCCTGGAAGCGCCGGCAGAGCCCAGGAGGTCGCGCCAAGCGACGTCGAGTCCGGTTACCCAGGCACGAGCGAGAGAAGCCATCATCTCCTCGCGTCGACCTTGACCCCGAGTTAGCGTGGCCAAAACAACACCGGGACCTCCATCGGTCAGTGGCATGGACAGGCCAGGGTGAGGGCTGATCTCGACGAAATGAGTAACGCCTTCGGCTCGAAGGCGCGCCTGCGCGAGATCAAAACGCACCGGTTCACGCAGATTTCGCGTCCAGTAGTCGAGGCCGAGGGCTTGCGCCTCCACGAGCTCACCAGTAGCGGCAGAGACCAAGGGCACGTCTGTTCCATGCCGAGTCTCAACCACAGCCAAGTCCTTCATCAGGTCGGTGATCACACCATCCATCAGCGCGGAGTGTGAGGCCACAGGTGCCTCGAGTAATCCACAAACGATGTCCTCATCGTCAAGCTCCGCCAAGAAGTCATAAATGTCGGAGACATCACCAGCGACAACGACCGAATCAGAAGTGTTGACCACGGCGATCGCTACCCGACCGCTGAATCTGTCGATCCGCAGTTGAGCTTCTTCAACGCTTATCTCGGCGAAAGCCATCGCCCCCGTGCCGCAAGCGGAGGAAAGGGCACGCGAGCGGGCGACCACAAGACGGACACACGATTCCAGCGCAAGTGCGCCTGAGATGCAGGCAGCCGCAATTTCCCCCTGACTATGACCAACCACAATGTCTGGACGCAAACCGAATCCCCGCCAGACCGCGGTCAGGGCGTACTGAAGTACAAAGTGGATTACGTACGTCGTCTCTAGGTCATCCAGATCCGCCAGAGAGCCACTCGACAGGAGATCAGCTGCTCGCCAGCCGGTAAGAGGCACGAGATGTGCGTCGCAGGCCTGGACCGCTTCTCGGAACTCGTCGCTGGTGGCCATCAGATCCTGGGCCATGCCCGGCCACTGCCCACCCTGACCGCTGTAGACAAAGGCCACCTTCCCCGGCTCCTTGGTGGGTTCGTGAACCACCCTCGGATGAGGATGTCCGACCGCAATTGCGCGAAGTGCCTCCGCGAGCTCCTCTACGGTAGCCGCGACGACGGCTGCACGAATACCGTGGACAGGGCGGGAGGCCGCTGTCCGGGCAACATCAGCAACATTCGGACAGCGGGCCTCAACAACATGGGCCCAAGCACCGGCAAGCTCGCGTAGCGCCATGTCTGTACGTGCGGAGAGTATGACCGGCCAAGTATCCAGGCCACTGATGGTCATGCTGGTGGCTGAAGCAGGATCAAAGGTGGCTAATGTGTCTGGACTCGCTTCAAGAACCACATGTGCGTTGGTCCCTCCGATTCCAAAAGACGACACACCTGCTCTCACAGGAGATCCCTCAGGCCATGCCATGGTGCGAACTGTCACTTCGAAAAGACCACTGTCAAGGTCAAGACGGGGGTGTGTACGGCGGTGATGAACGGTCGGTACCAGGGTGCGGTGATGCACGCATAGTACGGCCTTGATCAGGCCCGCGAGCCCCGCAGTAGCATCGGTGTGACCGATATTGGACTTCACTGAGCCGAGGGCTACGGGACCAGTCCGCGAGTCGCTCCGGAAGACCTGCTGAAGCGCACGGACCTCGACAGCGTCCCCGAGCACAGTGCCCGTACCGTGAGCCTCGACCATTCCGATGTCATCCGGCGTGAGGCCTGCATCAGCCAGCGCGTTTTTCACAGAGGCGACCTGACCAGCAACGCTTGGCGCAGTGAAACCAGCCTTGGCGCGACCATCGTTAGTGACGGCGCTACCGCGCAACACGGCGTACACCCGGTCACCGGCTGCGCGAGCTGCAGCCAGCGGACGAAGAACCAGGACACCAACGCCGCTGCTGAAAGCGGTGCCGTCACTATCCTGATCGAAGGGGCGGCAGTAGCCATCAGCCGACATGACCATTCCTTCCTGATGACGGAAGGCCTGCACAGCGGGCGTCGTGATTGACGATGCGCCAACCAACGCGACGTCTGCATCGCCGACGGCAAGCGCGCGCATCGCTTGATGCGTAGCCACAAGACCAGATGAGCAGGCAGTCTGCACACCGAGGGCCGGGCCGGTCAGATTGAGCGCGAAAGCAAGCCGGGTCGCGAGGTAGTCGCTACGAGTGCCAGTTAGGGTCCGGTAGAACGAAGCAAGATCCTCGGGTTGCTCCTGTGGGTAGCCGCCAAAGCCAGCGCTTGCGAAAACACCGACCTTTTCCTGCGAGCGATACGGGTCTAGGCCAGCATCTTCAAGCGCCTCCCAAGCGCACTCCAGCAGTATCCGCTGCTGGGGATCTGCAGCGAGTGCTTCCGCATCGGTCATCCCGAACAGTTCGGCGTCGAACAGATTAACGTCATCGAGAACACCCCGACGGCGAACGACGTCGGGGGAGGACATCACGCTTTCAGGGACGCCGGCAGCAACCAGTTCGGCGTCGGTGAAGGTGGTGAGAGTGTCAGAGCCCGCGAGCAGATTGCCCCAGAACTCCTCGACTGAACCGGCACCCGGAAAACGGCAGCCCAGCCCTATCACAGCGAACTTGTTGTCAGTCATCACGATGGGCTCTACCCGAGGGGCGTATTCTGCTCCCGAAACCACACCTAGCAGCACGTCCACATGCTCTGCTTGCCGACGGGGCGTTGGGTACTCGAAGAACACGGCGAGTGGCATCTCGACACCGGTAGCACGTACGATGGACTCGTGAACGATGACAAGTGAAGCGGACGTAGCTCCTTGCTCAAAGACTCCAAGATCAGGGTCAACTTGGTCACCAAGAACCTCCGACCATGCCTTGATGACAAGTCCTAGTGTGGGGGTCCCGAAGGAATTGAGCTCATCTTCGCGCTGCTTAGAGAGGAACTGATCGGTTCCTCGGGTGCCACGCAGCTTGCGGGCATCGCGGGCGATACCTATGCGGTCGATCTTGCCGTTAGGAGTGATGGGCAGCGTATCCAGCTGCACCACATGGGTTGGCACCATAACCTCGGGGAGCTCAGTGGCCAGGTGCCGCTGAAGGCCGGAATCGATCCCGGCATCGTCGGTAGCAGTCCAAAAAAGATGAAGCACATCCTCAGCCACAACCGCAACACAATCCGCGACTACCGCACAGCCAAGCGCCACCGCTTCGACCTCGCCGAGCTCGACGCGGTGGCCTCGCAGCTTAATCTGGTTGTCGCTACGCCCACAGAACTCCAGAGTCCCGTCACCGCGACGGCGCACAACGTCGCCGGTGCGGTAGAACCGATCGCCGGTTACACGGTCGGCAACAAAACGCTCGGCAGTCAGTTCGGGGCGCTTATGGTAACCACGAACGACTCCATCACCACCAATCCACAGCTCGCCCCGCACCCCGTCGGGCACTGGCGCACCAGCATTGTTACGTATCTGCAGCGACGTACAGCGGATCGGCGTGCCGAGCGACACTTCACCCGCCTCAACCTCCCACGCCGATGACCAGATAGTGGTCTCTGTCGGACCATACATACTGGTAATCCGCCCAGAACAGACCTCGCGCAAACGGGCAGCCTGGGTCGAATTGAGGGCCTCCCCGCCGACAATGAGGTGGTGCAGGCTAGCAAGCAGTTCGCGCCCGATAGAATCAGCGAGCAGCATCCGAGCGTGCGTGGGTGTGCACTGCAGATGGGTCGGGCGGTACAGTTGCGCTCGCGACCACGTAGCTCGGCTCATATCGGCAACCACCACACGGTAGCCTCGTGTCAACGTCCAAATCAGTTCGAGCATCGAGATGTCGAAAGAGACGCTGGTGACAGCCAGCCAGGTGTCTCCAGAACCTCCGCCGACAAGGTCATCCATACCAGCACAAAAGTTAGCCAGTTGTCTGTGCTCAACGAGGACCCCCTTCGGCTTACCGGTCGATCCCGACGTGTAAATGATGTAGGCGATCTGATCGGCCGTGGGAGACGTCGTCACGGACAGTGGGTCGTGCTCATCAGCCGCCTCAGCAAGATCCACAACCTCAATTCCTGGCAACAGCCTGCGTGTAGCAGAAGACACGAGTGCCACCGCAACGCTGCTATCAGCGATCACGTGCTTGATTCGGGTCGAAGGGTATGCCGGGTCGACCGGTAAGAACGCCCCGCCCGCCAACCATGTGGCAAGTATGGCTACAACCAGGTCCTCTGAGCGGGGAAGACAAACGGCAACCGGCACCCCCTCTTCGACACCACGCAACCGTAATGCGCTGGCAACACGACGCGCCCGATCGATGAGTTCGCCGTAGGTCAAACTTGCGGTCGCGTCCTCGACGGCCTTCACATCAGGTGTGCGGGCGGCCTGTGCCAATACGCGTGCAAGGGCATCAGTCACCGGCCGCCCGGTTTGGTTCTGCCCGATCGTGGAGTCGACGGTCGAGGGCACAATGACACTGCCGAGTGGCTGATCGGGGTCGCCACCTAGCTGGTCGGCGACGGCGACGAGGGCAGTCGCAAATCCGGCGGCGTGCAGCTGATCCAGCGCTCCCCCGCGGAACTCAATCTCGCCGCGTAATCCTCTATCGCCCGGGGCGAGTGTGATGCCGATGGGAGCCTTGGCCGAGCCCTCGACCATCCCGGATACTCCGAGCTCGGCGATATCCCATTCATCAAGGTCGGGAAACTCCTGCGACCGGTAGTTAAAAAGTGCCGCGAAGGGGAGCTCGTTGCTGCCGAGCACCTGTGCCGTTCGGAGCGCATCCACTACCGCGGTCAGCGGGGTGCCCTGGCGTTCAAGCAACGTGGTCGTACGGCGTGTCACCGTATCAAGTGCCTCCGAAGCCGTAAGGCCAACCGAGACATCGCAGCGTAAGGGCAATGTGGTGGCCAGAAATCCTACACAGGTCTCGCTCTGCGGGTGGTCGCGATTGGCCCAAACCGTACCCAGACAGACATCCTCGCTATCAATGTAGGCCGCCAATGTTGTTGCGGTCACCAGTGCCCAAACAGCATACTCAGTCGTCTCAGCAGCAGCCGCCCAACGTGCCATAGCAACGCGAGTAGACTGAGGGACGTTGAAGGTGATCCAGCCAGCCTCATCGCTATCACCAGCAAACGGCGGCCGCTGAACTGCCAGCCCGCTGAGATCTTCGACGAACCAGCGAACATCATCCCGGTGACGGCCGGACGCAGCGACGTCTTGCTCCCAGACCCCGATGTCACCAAGCTGTATCAAGGTCTGCGTTGCAGGCAGCGCCACGCCCTGCAGCATCGCGATGTAAGAATTACGCAGTTGGCTGAGGACGAGCGACAGCCCCCATCCGTCGATGACCGTATGGTGCGCCACAAGGCTGAACACATGACGACCATCCTCCTGTGAAGCCAGCAGAACCCGCACCAATGGTCTATCTCCGGTGAGGTCGAAGGGCTCAGCCTCCCGATCGCCCAGCGAGTCGTAGGTGCAGGTAAGCCACTCAGGCTGCGCACCGAGGGTCTGCTCAAGCACCCCATCGTGCATGCGTAAGGTGGTGCGCAGGGCTTCATGGGTCGAGACTGTATGGTCAAAGGCCGCGCGCAGAGCTTCCAGGTCTGTGTTTGTGGGGAGCACGATGCGTGTACGAGTCGTATACGCCGTGTCGTGCGGATTCAGTTGATGTAAGAACCACAACCGTCGCTGCCCCTCGGTGGCGGGGTAGGTCGTGCGTCCGTGGTTGCGAACTGGTCCGGTCACTGTCTCCGGGGGGCAACCATAAGCAAACTGCTCGTTGAGCCATGCAGCCAGCGCGCGAGGGGTGGGGTGCTTCCGGCTGAGCTGAGCAGGCATTGTTACACCGGTGATGGCGCGCAAGCGGTTGCGCAGGCGTAGAGCCATGATCGAGTCCATGCCTAGGTCGGTCAGCCGACAGTCGGCCCCAACCAGATCGGAAACACCGATCACACTTGCCACAGTTGCCGAAACCCGCTCGACCAACCAGGCCAACCGTTCTTCTGGCGTCATTGCTCCAAGCACGGGTCTCGGGGACTCGTCGGCCACGGACACCTCAACAACTGCGTCGGTCTCGACCTGCACACCGTCATACCAGTAGCGACAACGGTCGAATGCGTACGTTGGGAGCATGGGCAGGGAACCCGTCTCAGAGCGGCTGACGACGCAGTCCCAGTCGACGGTTTTGCCGTGACACCACAACGCTGCTAATGAAGCCCAAACTTGCTCAAGGCCCCCGTGGCCACGTCGTAGCGATCCTACGACTACGGCATTCGGCAGAGTCTCGGTGATCGGTACAGCAAGAAGGGGATGAGGGCTTACCTCGACGAAAATGTCGTGTCCAGCCTCACCGAGCTCACGCACCGCACGATCCACTCGAACCGGCCGACGGAGGTTGTCGCACCAGTAGGCAGCATCCAGATCACCAGCGCCGATAAAATGGTCGTGGACCGTGGAAAACATCGGGATCCATGGTTTGCGAGGCGTTAGGTCGCTCAGAGCATGCCGCATGGCGGGCAAAATTGGGTCCATGTGGTACGAGTGGCCCGCAGCCGAGACGTCAATTCGCTTGGCATAGACATCGTGCTGCGCGACGTTTAAGATCAAATCGTCGAGTGAATCCTCATCCCCCGCAATCACTGTGGATGATGCACTGTTGACGATGGCGATAGAAATCCTTTCGCGACCAGCGATCAGTTCCTCAACTTCGTCCACGCTGAGGCCGATGACAGCCATCGAGCCGAGTCCGCGACAGTGCTGTTCCAAACCCGTGCTCCGAACGTGGACTATCCCAGCGGCGTCTACAATCGAGAGTGCGCCTGAGACAACTGCCGCAGCAACCTCGCCCTGTGAACTGCCGAACACGGCGTCTGGCGCAACTCCAAGAGAACGCCAAAGTGCACCGAGGCCGACAGCCACCGTGAAGAGCAAAGGCTGGACAACGTCTAATCGCTCGAAAGAATGGTCTGGGTCATCCTGCCCGGACAGTAGTTCGCGCACGGACCAGCCCAGCAGTGGCGCGAAAGCCGAGTCACATTCCTCGACTGCGGCAGCAAAGGTGGCGCTCTGCCCAAGTAGTTCAGCTCCCATATCGCGCCACTGGCTGCCGTGTCCCGGGAATACCCAGGTCATCCGCCCATGATCGGTGGCCGTGCCAACGGTAGCACCGCCCGTCAGATCTCCTGTCGCAATGGAGCGAAGACCCATGATGGCATCCTCGCGGTCAATCCAGGATATACTCGCCCGGTAGCGAAGCTCGGCGCGCTGAGTGGCCAGGACGAACGCCACGTCATTCAGGGCTGTGGCGGGGTGGGTTGCCAACCAGTCAGCGAGCTGCTCAGCCATCCGAGCGAGGGATGTCTCACTTGCCGCGGAGAGCAAAAGCGGTGTGCGCAAGCTCGTAGGCTTGGATGTGCACTCCTCGGTGACAGGTAAGGGCGCCTCCTCCAAGACAATATGAGCATTAGTTCCACTGATGCCAAACGATGAGACGCCGACCATGCGTGAGCGCGTCCTGCGGGGCCAGGGACGGGCCATACGCAGCAGCTCTAGACCCGAACGCGACCAGTCGACCATGGGGCTGGGCGAGTCAACGTGCAGCGTGCGCGGGAGCATCTCATTTTGCATCGCGAGCACCATCTTGATCACGCTGAGCACGCCAGCGGCCGCCTGCGTATGCCCGATGTTTGATTTCAAAGAACCGAGCATGACTGGGGTGGCACGATCAACACCGCCCGAGAAGACTTGAGCAAGTGCTCCCACCTCAATGGGATCACCTAGGCGAGTGCCGGTCCCATGAGCATCGATCGCGTCGATATCCTCCACAGAGGCACGAGCATCAGCAAGAGCCGCTCGGATGACGCGCGTCTGGGACGGGCCATGCGGGACGGTGAGCCCGGCGCTGGCGCCATCCTGGTTGACCGCAGTTCCACGGACCACAGCCAGGATGCGATCGCCATCCGCCTGTGCATCCGCCAGCGGCTTCAGGAGCACCAGCCCACAGCCCTCTGCCCAACCTCCACCGTCTGCATCTGCATCAAAGCTCTTGCACCGACCATCAGGCGACATTGCTCCAAGCCGACTGGACTCGATAAACATGCCAGGCTCACACATGAGTGTCACGCCGCCAGCAAGAGCAAGCTCACACTCACCCGAGCGGAGCGCACGCACAGCCATGTGAATCGCTACGAGCGAGGAGGAACAAGCAGTATCGACCGTCATTGCCGGACCGTTCAGGCCGAACACGTATGCAACACGGCCCGACATCACGCTACCCGAAATACCGGTCCCATGGTATCCGTCGAGTTCCGTGTTCGCTGCAAGCCCCGATGCGTAGTCCGCACGCATTGCCCCAACGTAAACACCAATATTGCGTGTACCCGCGCCAATGGGGGGCATCCCATGGCGCTCGAACAGCTCCCAAGCTACCTCCAGCAGCAGCCGCTGCTGAGGATCCATAGAGCGCGCCTCGCGGGGACTAATTCCAAAGAGCTCCGCATCGAAGTTTTCAATCCCGTCGACGAAGCCACCCTCCCTAGCGTAGCTGCGACCGAATGCCTCAGGGTCCGGGTTATAGAGGTCCCGCCCAGCCCAACGCGCCGGAAACGGACCAATCGCATCAACTTCGTCGTGCAGAATCCGCCAGAGATCTTCTGGGGAGTTAACACCACCGGGGGCACGGCAGGCCATGGAGACGATGGCGATGGGGGCGTGTGCTGCATCCTCAAGCGCTGCTGCGCGCCGGCGCTCACCAATCAACGCCTTGACGGCGCGCTGGAGCTGGTCTTGCTCAGCGGTACGCTTAAGCGTCAAAATTTCACCCCTCAAGTTATGGCTTCACAAAGAAGCTTATTCATGGGGCGCCGAAAACAACGAAACCCCTTGTCAAAGCCCAGTTGCTAGCAGCTGTGAACAAGCCTCAAAGTGAAATACCTGATATTTTGCACCCCTCCTGCACTGACCCTCTTTTGGGACTATAACATCCCACTGGGTGATTTCAAAGCAGATTCGACAAAACTGCATTAAATATAGTTTGACTAGGAGTTTTATCGCTTGAGCGGAGCGTCTGATGTGGCAGAGACTCGGCAAAACAAACCGACAACGATTGGTGGTGCAAAAATCAACCATGCAACAGGAGGTCGTGCCGCCATGTAGCCACCTTCCACCCCAACGGAATGCCATAAGTGGACGCTGTCATAACCTGTTTCCCGGGGAAGCCTTCCTCTACGACAGATATGGCAATCGGTTGAGTTTCGCACGCAAGACTTACCCTCATCTTGAAGCATAAATAATTAAGGATTCAATAGCATTGACGGCATTTTTGACAATATGCATCTGCAAATCTGACTCAAAAACATCCATCACCACTTGTCAGCGGCGAATCATATGCAATTGCAAATTATCTCCGGGAAGACAAAATCTGGCCCCACAAGAGGAAAGCACCGGCGATATTTTTTACATAATCAAACCGATTTGATTTATCAGGATTTACCGCTAAGACACCCTGGCCCCACCCTGCAGAACCCACACTCTTCCAGCCGCCCCCTACCCCCACAACGCCTGACTGACACGGCCATCACCCCGATCCAGCGCGACCCAAAGCAGTCACTGACAGACTCCAGCCCGGAATCTGACAGGCAGTGCCAGAGAGGCGACCGGCCGATGAACGGAAGAGTCTCGATGCCGGGAATGGAAGAGTTCGCGGGCCGGAAACGGTAGACCAGGAACTTGGAAGAGGCCTGAGAGCTCAGCACGCCAGCGAGCCCGAATCGTGTGTCTCGGTCTGGGGTCTGACGCGCACCGGGACTCAATGCGTGATGTCGTAGCGCAGCAGTTTCGCCTTGTCGGCTTTGCGAGTGGAGCCCTGCAGGGCCAGCAGCTCGGCATAGATGCCACCGGTGGTGGCCAGCTCGGCGGGTGAGCCGATCTCGTCGATCCGCCCGTCCCGCAGCGTCACGATCCGGTCCACCGACGAGATCGTGGACAGCCGGTGCGCGATGATCAGCGTGGTCCGGCCCTCCATCAGCTCGTCGAGACCGGCCTGGACGGCGCGCTCGGCTTTAGTGTCTAGGGAACTGGTGGCCTCGTCGAGAATCAGGATGGGAGCGTCCTTCAGCAGGGCCCGGGCGACGGAGATCCGCTGCTTCTGCCCGCCGGAGAGCTTGATGCCCCGCTCCCCGATCTCGGTGTCGAGGCCATCTTTCAACTTGCCGGTGAACCCCGCGGCGTTCGCGCGACGGACGGCCTCCGCCAGCTCCTGATCAGTGGCGTCGCGCCCGTAAGCGAGGTTCTCGCGGATGGTGCCGCTGAACAGGGAGGCATCCTGGAACACGGCCCCGATCTCGCGGCGCAGCACCGTCACGGGGATCTCGCCGATGGGTTCGCCGTAGACGCGGATCTGTCCGGAGGTGACCGGGTAGAGCTTCATGATGAGGTTCACCAGAGTGGTTTTCCCGCCACCGGACTCGCCGACGAACGCTACCCGCTCGCCGCGGCTGATCACCAGGGTGATGTCGTCGAGGACCAGGCTGGTGTCCTCGCTGTAGCGGAAGCTCACGTGGTCCAGCTCGATGGCGGGGCCGGTCTGCGCCCATACGTGCTGGATATCGCCGGCCTCCAGGGCGTTGCGCGGCTCGTCGGCCTGGTCCATGACCGTGAAGTACTCGCGGCTACCGGCGATGGCGCGCTGGCTGGTGTCGACGAGCCAGCTCATCGATGCGACGGGCTCGCGGGCCATGTTGACCAGCTGAATCAGCAGGATCATGACGCCAACGCTGTAGGTGCCCTGCGCGGTCTGCACGAAGATGATGGCGTAGATGGCGAAGAACACCACGTCCAGGACCGCCCGCCGAGCGGTGTCCATACGGTGCCAGAACCGCGACTGGGCGCTGGTGGTGGCGATGGTGCCGTCGTAGAGCCGCGAGAACCGCTCGTACTCGCTGCGCTCAGCCAGAAAGGACTTGACCACCCGCATCTGGCCGATGACCTCCGCGAACCGGCCGCCCGCGGAGTCGTAGGCAGCGTTCTTGGCGTGCTCCCACTCCTGCCAGCGCCTCGACGTCAGCGCCGTCAGCCACACGAACGCCGGGTAGATCACGATCAGGAGCACCGCCAGCCACGGCGAGTAGACCACCGCGATCACCAGCACCGCCCCGATGGTCAGCAGCAGCGGGAAGAAGGCGTTGGCAAACTCTTTCAGGAAGTCGCTGATGGCGGTGATCGACCGGTTGAGCCGGGAGATGATGGTGCCGGTCAGCTCGTCGTCGTAGTAGCGCAGGGGCAGGCGCAGCAGCTTGTCGAAGTAGCGCTGCGACAGGATCACCCGGAGCCGAGCGGCCAGCACGTCACCCCAGTAACCGGTGATGTTCGTCAGGACGGAATTCGCCAGGCTGACCGCCAGCAGCGCCACGGCCAGCCACAACAGCCCGCCGACCGTCCCGGGGCCACCCTGCACCATGCCGATGACGGTGTCCGTGGCACGGGCGATGATGAACGGCATCAGCAACGTGGTGGCGGAGATCGCGACCGCACCACACACCACACCGACGTACAGCGGCCACAGCTGCCGGGCCGCAATCAGGATCCTGCCGATTCCCCGCACAGGTCGCACTCTAGTTCTTGCCGGGCCGCCATGCCCTCCTGATACCTTTAACACCAAAGACGTGACATATAACAAAGGAGTTGTCATGAGCACCATCACGATTCTTGGTGCCGGGGCGATGGGTTCCGCCATCGCCACCCCGCTGCGGGACGCGGGACACCAGGTCAGGCTCTGGGGAACGCACCTGGACGACCACCTCATTGCCGCCGTCCGCGACGGCAAACCCCACCCGCGCACGAAGGTTCCACTGGCCGGCGGGGTCGCGACCTTCCTGGCAGGCGACCTGACAGCAGCGCTCGACGGGGCGGATGTCGTGGTGCTGGCGGTGTCATCGGCCGGCGTGATCGACATCGCCCAGCTCGCCGCACCCCATCTGGCGGGTATCCGGGCGGTCCTGCTGACCTCGAAGGGCTTCGCCCCGGACCACGACGGCCGCATCATCCTGCTGCCGCAGGCGGTGGAGGCGCAGCTGGCCACGCCCCTGCCCATCATCGCCGTCGGCGGGCCCTGCAAGGCCAACGAGGTGGCGGCCCGCCGTCCGACCGCAGCCATCTACGCCGCCGCCGAGGACCCCCAGGGCTGGGCGCAGTTCGCCACCACCGACGCCTACCGCGTCGCCCACACCACCGACCGCGACGGCGTCGAGCTGTGCGCCGCACTGAAGAACGTCTACGCTATCGCCCTCGGGGTCGCCGATGGGCTGACGGAGTCCGGCGGGGAGCCGTTCCACGACCTCAAGGCCGCCGCGTTCGGCCAGGCGCTGGCCGAACTGCGGCGGCTCCTGGCGGCGGAAGGCGCCGACCCGTGGACAGCCCTCGGACTGGCGGGCGCGGGCGACCTGGAGGTCACCGGCTTGTCGGGCCGCAACAAGGTCTACGGCACCCGCCTGGGGAAGGGACAGGCTGCTGACGAGGCCCTCGCGGAGATGGTCGCCGCCGAGCAGACCGTCGAGGGCGTTCCCGCGGTCGCCCTGGCCACCACCTTCATCCAGCAGCGTCACCCCGAACTGGCCGGGGAGCTCCCCCTGCTGCACGCCATCCACGCCGTCGTCCACGAGGGCGCCGGCCTTCAGCGCATCATCGACGCCGCCCTACCGCACTGACCCCCCACTACGGCAAAGAGGCCATCATGACTGACACCACCCCCGTAATCCTCGCCCTCGACTCTTCGACCACCGCCACCAAGGCCATCGCCTTCGACCTGGAGGGTCGCACCGTCGTCGAGGCCCGCCGCGAATACCCACGCCACAACCCGAGACCCGGTTGGCAGGAGCAGGACGCCGAGGACTGGTGGCGCGCTGCCGCCGACGCCATCCGCGAGGTGACGGCGAAGCTCCAGCCCAGCGGCCGGCAGGTCCTGTCGCTGTGCATGACCCACCAGCGTGAGTCCTTCGTGCTGCTCGACGAGCACGACCAGCCGATCCGGCCCGCCGTGCTGTGGCTCGACACCCGCGCCGGCGAGCAAATCACGCGGGTCGGCAGCGACCAGGTGCACGCACTCTCCGGCAAGCCACCGTCGACCACCCCTAGCTTCTACAAGCTGATCTGGCTGGCCGAGCACGAGCCGCAGGCGATGCGCGCCGCCCGCCGCGTCGTCGAGGTCCACGCCTATCTCACCCACAAGCTCACGGGGCAGTGGGTGACCAGCTGGGCCACCGCCGACCCCATGGCGGTGCTCGACATGAGCTCCTTCACCTACTCCGACGCGCTGCTGGCGCTGACCGGGCTGACGAGCGAGCAGATGGCGGAGCTGCGGCCCCCGGGCAGCATCATGGCCACCGTCAGCGACGCCGTCGCCGACGACCTGGGCCTGCCCCGCGACCTCCCCGTCGTCGCCGGCGCGGGCGACGGGCAGTCCGCCGGGCTGGGCGCGAACGTCACCACGGCGTCCCGGGCCTACCTGAGCCTCGGCACGTCGATGACGATGGGCATCCACTCCGACCAGTACCTCTACTCGCGGGCGTTCCGGACCCTGTCGAGCCCCATCGCAGGCAGCTACACCCTGGAGGCGCTGCTGTCATCGGGCGGGCTGTGCATCGCGTGGTTCCGCGACCGTCTCTCCGGCATGGACCCCAAGGACGGCCCCATCGAGCCGCACCTCAACGACCTGGCCGCCGACGTGCCGCCCGGCGCCCGCGGGGTGCAGTTCCTGCCGTACCTGACCAGCGCCGAGACCCCGTACTGGGACGCGGACGCGCGCGGCGCGTTCGTCGGGTTCTCCGACACCCACGGCGTCCCGGAGCTGTACCGGGCGGTGCTGGAGGGGCTCGCCCTGGAGGAGCGGCTGACATTGAAGCGGGTCGAGAAGGCCACCGGCACCGCCGTCGAACGCCTGGTCGTGATGGGCGGCGGCACCAAGTCGGCGCTGTTCAACCAGATCCTCGCCGACGCGCTGCAGCGGCCCATCGATGTGTGCGCCGAGCCAGAGACCACCTGCCTGGGCGCGGCCATCCTGGGGGCCGCGGCGGTGGGGGCGGACGGCGTCACGGACGTCCGAGCGACGGCAAGCCGGATGAGCCGCGTCTCCCACACCGTCGAACCGCAGCCGCACCTGAAGAAGCTCTACAAGAAAGCCGCCAAAGCCCACCAGGCGCTCTACCCGGCCCTGCGCAAGGTGTTCCCGACCATCGCAGAACTGCGGGAGTCCGCCGACTGACCACGCGGTGGGGTGCCGGCAGGTCAGTCGGCACCCCACCGGCATCCCCTAGGCCCCTCAGTCATCCACTTCAAGAGGCCCAGCAGCCGAGGTCCTGGGTTACGAGGTGTTTCGTATACGATATTGGAGTGAATGAGCACCTCCTGCATGGCGAGCCCGTCAGCAACGAGCAGATACAGGCCTGGGCAGATGAGGCCGAGGCAGGATACGACCTCTCAATGACTCCGCATCATCATCTATCACGTGGGAGCATCCGTTCCACTGAGACTTATTCATGGGACTGGTGGAGTGCCCGGCGTTTCGTGGACAGTGGTGAACAGCCAGGTAACTCCAAGCCCCCGGTTTGCTGGCCTTATTCGCGTCTGCTGGCCTCACAGCACAGGCAAACGTAAATAAGGCCAGCAAAATCCCAGCACACGAGAATGAAGGCCGATAGCACATACACGAAAGCTTACTCATAACTCATGGCAACCCGCCGCTGACAAGGGGTTCCGCGACCTCGTCGACCGCCCGCGAATAAGCCTGAATGTGTCAGTCATGGGCTGTCGTCCTTCCCAGATCTGTCATCCTCGATCTGTCATCCTCGTCAACCGCAGCCAGCTCTCACCTCAACTCGGCAGCCAGCTGCTCCTCAGCCGGCAAATACAACTGATACCGCGACGTGAGAATGGAGGCTTAGTCAGAATGTGTTTCTGTAGAATTCGAGTGCGGCTACTGTGGTGATTGTTTC